>LAZR01001485.1_pt1 | contig 14834 bp, 20 predicted proteins | sample 329461 | NCBI WGS metagenome assembly LAZR01 (sample SAMN03002196, study PRJNA259156) | marine sediment metagenome | biome: sea floor; feature: Hydrothermal impacted sediments; material: marine sediment; isolation source: Loki non-amplified sample from Loki's castle hydrothermal vent sediment ...
GTAGTAGGCGTGCTTGGTCTCAGGCTCGGGGCCCCGCGGCGCCAGGTAAGCCTCGATCATCTCGGGCCTGGCCGGCAGCTCGGGAAAATCGCGGGCAAACGGGTACAGGATCATGCCGTACCACGAGATGGTCTTCGGCCGGCAGTTCTTGGCCGCCCGGCTCTGAAGAAAACTCTCTATGAGCGTTATGGCCCGCATCTCACCTCGCCTACACATTCAATTTCGCTCCCGCGGTGCGGGGAGGGAAAGGCGGGGGCCGCCATACCCTTCCGGGAAGGGCTGCCGACCCTAACACCGTGAAATTGAGCCAAAAGGGGCACGAGATGTAAGAGCGTAGCACAATAACCCAAAAGTACCCTACCGGTGGATTACTGCGAGCTCCGTACTGCTTCCGCCTCAGGCAGAAAGAGCTCCGCCTCTGGCATCTGAAGCTTGAAGCAGACCCGTTCGATAAAGGAGCGGCTCAGGGGGCATTTCCCTGTGGCCACGCGGCTGAGGTACCCCCGGGAAAAGCCTGTTGCCTCAGACAACCATTCCCGGTTGTACTTGGTGAATAGTGGCTGCTGTTGGTTCATAAGACAATACACCTCAGTGGTGACCAAGTGTAGACTTAGTACAGCATATTGTCAAGAGGGTCAGCCAGATAGGAGGTCAACATACTATTGACTTTTATCATGTCTCGATGCCATAATGTTAATCAAAGCAACCATAAATTCTTTGAGGGGGCCAAATGAAAAATGTAGGGAACACAGGGTTAAGCCAAGGGTTAAGTGAATGGATGGAGGAGAGGTGCCGGAAGGAAAAATTGTCTCTCAGGGCGGCAGCCGGCAGGACTGGCCTAAGCCACGGGACCATTGCCGAGATTTTGAAGGGCGTTTCTCCTGCCCCGGAAAGCATCAGGAAGCTGGCTCATGGCTTTGGGGGAAATGGCAAGGAGGGGCTGGCGTTAGAAGACAGGCTTCTCATCCTTGCCGGTTATCGGACAGAGCGGCCCGGCGGGCAAGAAATCAGCCCGCCGATGGGCCGGCTGCTGGACGCAGTGGCTGGGTTTGACGACACACAGGTCAATCTAGTGTCGAGGTTTGTTGAGTTCCTCGCTGGGATAGAAAAAGAGGCGAAGAAAAAATGATGGACAAACTACCGAGGTCCGTAACGGCTATAGTCCACATCAGGTTTGTTTCGCCTCCGGAGCAAGGTAAGCCCATAGGCGAAGGTGAGACGGGATTGCTCGATCACCTGATGAAGCAGGCCACCGGGCTAAATCCCGAACACCAGGAGATGCTGGTGCGGTTTGCCAGGCGTTTCAAGAGATCTGAAGACTGAAGAATCCCTGGGGCAGGGCCCTGGCAAGGACGGACGAGCAATCCCCCTTTTTTATTTCTATAATCCAGGACCCTGCCCGTCCACAAGTGTAGGGAAAAGATACCAAAATGTCAACCCCAATATACAAGATGCGTCCCTTAAAAGGAGGATGAACAGAGGTGGGCTGGACGAGAAGGCGTAACGCAGCAACCAGGTCGGCTTTTGTGTCCCACGCCCTGTCGTGGGTGGCTTTCCTGTGGCTCATGCTCTGGCCCTATTCATACCGGGGCGTCTCGGTTTTACTGAGACAGTGCCGGGAGGGCCGCCTGGCCAGAGCACCGAGTTTCATGCTTCCTTTGTGGCCGTTAATGGCCTCTGGGTCATCCCTGTCTTTCTGGTCCCTGTAGCGATCACCGCCCTCCTCCTGGCAGTGGCCGTGCAAAACCGGAGCAGGAAGGTAGCGGCGCTGGCGGCGTGGCCCCTGGTGGCCATGCTGCTGGTTTTCTGCGCCCTGGGTGTTTTCTCCGTTGGCCTGTTGTACCTGCCCGCGGCATTGGCGGCTGGGGTGGCCGCCGCCCTGCTCCTCCGCCGTCGGACGGAGGTAGAGTGCCTTACTTGACAAAACTTGACAAAAGTCACCGGAAAAGGGTATAATGTCCATACTGATTGTCAACATGGCAATACAGGAAGTAAAGCTAAAAAGGAGGTATAAGCTCTCCGTCAGCGTTTTTACGTTCGGAATCCGAGCACCTGACTTTTAATCAGGTCGTCGAGGGTTCGAATCCCTCCCGGCTCACAAATCGAACGTAAAATGACCGGAAAACGGGATATTGTCAGCCCCGAAATCGGAGGTAGAGTGCCTTTCTTGAAAAATCACCACAAAAGGGCATAATGTCATTTCAGGTTGTCAACATATCTATTTTCAGCCCCGAAATCGGGGGGTTGAGAACACTGGCTACTTTTGAATCCTTCGGGGAAAAATGGACGGACGAGCGAAAATGAAAAATGGCAACCAAACTGAAGACCAGGACCCTGACCCTATCTGACCTCATCGCCAGATTCCTTCACTCGCGCCGCAACCACTCACCGCGGACCTGGGAGTCCTACCAGGCATGCCTGGCTAACTTCGAGTGGTTCGCCCGGGACCAGGACTGGCCGCCCCTGGAGGAGATCACCCGGAGGCACATCCGGAGATTCCTGGACTATGTGGCCGACGAACCCCGCCGCTGGGCGGGCGGCGGGCGCCGGCCCACCGCAAGACGGGCGTCACCGGGTACCGTTCACATCTACGGCAAGGCGGTAAAGGTCCTCTTTAACTGGGCCGAGCAAGAGGAGTATCTGGAAATCAACCCCGTAGCCCGCCTGAAATTGGCGCCTCCCCACCATAAGGAGGTCTTGCCCTACTCCGACGAGGAGGTCATGGCCATGCTCGACGGCCCTCGCGGCCAATACATGGGCGCGAGTCCCCAGGCCATCACCTACATGGACATCCGCAACAAGGCCATCATCTCCCTCTTCGTGGCTACCGGCCTGCGGCTGGAGGAACTGAGCGGGATAAGGCTGTCCGACCTCGACCCCAGACTTCAGCAGATACGGGTTATGGGCAAGGGGACGAAGCTGAGGGTGGTGCCCGTTGACGGCGAGGCGAGGAAGGCCCTGCGTCGCTATCTGGAGGCCAGGCCGCGGGGCGGTGACGAATTGTGGAAGACCCATGACGGCCAGCCCATGAGGACTCGCGCCCTCAAGATAATGCTCTCCCGCTTGAAGAAGCGGGCCGGCGTTGACAGTGGCGGTGGCGCCCACCGCTTCCGCCACTACTTCGCCACCAGGTACCTCGATGCGGGGGGCGACCTCAACTCGCTGCGGCTCCTTCTGGGACACTCCACCCTCGCCATGGTGCTCCAGTACTCGAAGCACGCCTCTATCCAGAGAGCCCTGGACGAACACCACGAGTTCAACCCCCTGGACAGGCTCTATAACGGAGGGCGAAACCGCAAGCGGGACGACGGCAAGCAAGACGACGGCTGGGGCTGGAAGCAATGAATTGACACCGGGGTTGGGGGGGTAGTCCTTCACACCGTGAAGGATGGGTACGAATATGTCGGGGAGGGGAAGATGAAGCTGCCTGTGGTGCTCACACCGGGCGAAGATGGTTACATTGTAGCCGAGGTACCGGTGATCCCCGGGTGCGTTTCCCAGGGGAGGACCAAAGAGGAGGCCCTGGCCAACATCAAAGAGGCCGCCGAGCTCTGCCTGGAAAGCAGGGAAGAGGAAGGCTGGACCCTGCCCCAGGAATACACCCTTGACCAGGTCGAGGTGAGCGCCTGATAAGGTTAAGCTGATCCTTCACACCGTGAAGGACCGGCTCGGCTCTTTCATGCTATAATTGTAACCGGAAAAGTGGATATCACGATGGGGGAGGTGCTTTATGGCGGTACGATTTATCCTCACCGACTATGTCGGCCAGGCCCTGGCACAAGCTGTTTATGATAAGCTGGATGATGACACTTTTTCCGGAAGAGTCCCCCCCTGTGCGGGGGTGGTGGCTTTCGGTTCTACTCTACAGAAGTGTGAGGCTGAATTACGCTCCACTCTGGAAGACTGGATTCTAGTTGGCCTTAAACTTTCCCATTCTCTACCAGTGATTGGAGACATCGACCTTAACAAGGAGCCTCAGCATGAGCCAGTGGAGGCGGTGTAAGCGCCGGGACTTCATCCGCCGTCTCAGGAAACTCGGCTTTGACGGGCTATACACCGGAACACGACACCAGTTTATGGTCTATGAACAGCACCGTCTGGCCATCCCCTCAAACGCTGAATACTCAGTACCCCAGCTGCGAATGATGCTAGGTGAGGTAGAGCAAATCCTCGGCCGCCAGATATCAGCTGAGGACTGGGGCCATCTTCGCTGACACAAAACAGGAGGTCCCGCTCAAAATGTCAGGTCCATCCTTCGCACCGCCGACAGCAGCGTCGAGGAATTTATCAAGCTGCTTTAGGAGCTTCGGGCGGTCCCCGATGAGGCCCTCCTGTTCTAAAACATCTTGAATTCCAGCCGGTCAATGGCTTCGGCGTGCTCCTTATTCTCAATGTGGATATACCTCATGGTGGTGTTGAGGCTTTTGTGGCCAGCCAGGTCCTTTATCACCGCGGGCGCCACCCCCTTTTGGTGAAGCCTGGTGCAGAAGGTGTGCCTCAGGATGTGAGGGCCCCGCTTGCCCTTGTCGATGCCCGCCAGATTCAGGTATCTCCGTACCACACCATAGACCTGGGTGCGGTCCAGATTGCCCCCCCTGGTTCCCACAAAGAACCTGCCATCTCGAGCCTGGGGACGGTGGGCCAGATACCCTGCCATCACCTCCACTGTCTCGGCGTTTAGATGTAGATACTGCTCTTTGTTCCCCTTCCGGGTTATCTTTATCTGACCCAGCTCCAGGTCGACATTGACCGTCTTCAGGCCCGTCAGCTCCGATACCCGCAGCCCGGCATGGAGGAAGAGAACGACCATGGCCAGGTCCCGTTCACGAACCTGTGGCCTGGCCGCTCGACCTATTGTCGTCAAAAGGTGGATGGACTCCTCATCGGTGAGGTATGCCGGCTCCGTCTCCGGGATCTTGGGGCTCCTCATTGAGGCCGCTGGGTTGAGCTGTAATCCCTCATTCTCCACCAGGTAGTTGAAGAACGACTTTATCGCTGCCAGTGTTCGCGCCCTGGCGGTGTTGGAGTTGCCTCTGACCGTGGCCAGATACTCCAGATAGGCTCGAAGGTGAGCCTTGGTGACATCTCCTGCCTTAAATATACCTCGGCTTTGCAGGATGGGGATCAACCCCTTCCCTACATCACCCCGGTATGCCTCGATAGTGCCCTGCGAATACCCCTTCTCAATCCTGAGATATTGCAGGAATCTGTTTAAGCTTAGCTTCACGCTTTCCCTCCTTAGTTTCATTTTACGAAATATCGTTTTCGATGTCAATTTGGCATCCTGAGAGGGCTTTAAAGCACTCTGGCTTGCCAGATCGAGATTGCCCTTGTCATAATGCTACTGGTCACAAAAGTCAGGGGCGAAAAGCCCCAGGCACACGACGAGGGCATGAATCACGCCCCCGAGTGGGTATGTAGGTGCCGGCTTTTGTGACCAACAAAAAGGGTGCCTTCCCCGCGAGGGGGCCTTCCCTTTTCCTTCCGGGGGGGGGCACGCCGGGGGAGGTGCTATGGCAGCTTTGAAGCCGGGGTACTCTTTTTTGTCAATTCTGTTGACTTTTTGGCATCAGGTATTGACAAAAACGATATTTAGTGGTAACATCCGGCCATGTCTCAGGTGATAGAAGGAGAGTTCTACCTGACGGTTGATGAGGCCGCCGACCGTCTGGGCAAGAGCCCTGAGACGGTGCGGAAGTGGATCAGGGGGAATGTGAGATCGATGACAGGGAGGCTCCCAGCCAGGAAGATGGGGTTCCAGTATTTCATTCGGGAGGTGGATGTGGAGGCGGAGGCGGTGCGTAAGGAGAAGGGGCTGTGACGCAGACCCTTCACACCGTGAAGGACAGGGGCATCATCTGCCCCAAGTGCGCTTTTGAGGGCAAGGAGACTCAGCTCTCCCAGCCCTACCTCACCGGCGACGGCTGGGTGCAGGAGTGCCCGGACCACGGAAAGCTCTACATCTGGCTCCACGTTTACGCCACCCCCGAGGGGGAGGTTTTCGACCTACTGAGGAACTCAGAAACAAAGAAGGGGGAAAAGTCATGCTGAAGGGGAACAGGTCTAATTCAAATAAGAATAAGGAAGGAGGAAATATGAACATGAAAGGGAAACTGGGAGCCATGGGGCGGGTGGCGCTGGCCCTGGTGCTGGCCCTGGTGCTGGTGCTGGTGCCCATGGACAAGCCGGTGTTGGCCAATGTGGGCGAATCAACCGTTACCTTAAGCTCATACCTGGCCGAGGCCACGGATGTGGAACATACGATAAGCTTTAATTTGGGGGCAAGTCTGCCCACCGGCGGCTCTATAACCATTGATTTCGACGATGCCTATGTTTCCCCTGCAACTGTCGCCGACAATGATGTCACAGTAGATGGCGCCGGTCTTCCGAGTGCTAGTGTTGTTATTACTCAGGGAACCGATACATGGGAAATTACTTTACCAACGGCGATCTCAACGGCGACTAACCCCGTAGCGGTGGTAATAACCTCTGCCGCCGGTTTAGATAATCCAGTGGCAACCACCTACACCTTATTCGTGGAGACCTCCGCTGAAGACACCCCTGTTGAGTCAGCGGACTACGAGATAGTGTTGCTACCCACTGTCACAGCCTTAAAACCTGATTATGGCAACGTGGGCGACACCATGTGGGTGGAGGTGGAAGGCGACGGGTACACCGGAGACGATACCACCAACGCTTCCACCACTACCATCAGCTTCGGCTCAGGCATAACGGTGGTATCCACCAAGTTCATCTCGGCTGTTGAGATAGATGTCCAGATCACGATTACGGCCCCTGGAGCGCCAAATGTCCTGGCGACCAGCCCGGTGGTGGGAGAGGGCACTGTGGGCGATACTTTCACGAGTGGAGTCGTGGGCACCGGGCAGGTGGATGTGTGGAATACCTATGACATCACCGCTGACCCATTTGTAGCAGGGACTCTCGAGTTTGATAGTGACGGGTCAAATCCGTTCGACACCATTACTGCTGCGCTTGTAGCTGCTGATACCGACGATACCTTAATAGTTCATGCGGCGACGTATAACGAGCAGGTCGCCATTGCCAGTGGCAGGGATCGACTAACCCTGATAGGAAACAGCGCCACCGACACCATCATCCAAGCACCTTCGGGTATTATTACCACAATAAATGTTGCTAGTGAATCGGTAACTATCCGCGGGTTTTGGATTAAAGCACCTTTGGGGTCAAGTCAACAGGCCGTCATTAGCGTTGGTAGCGGTGGCCAGGGAACTTCTTCAATCCCAGGTGTTATTGAGGATAACAAATTAGAAGGCGTTGATCCTGGGAGTGCTTTCGCTAACATCGTCCTACTCGAGACCACTGATTATTGGGATATTAAGGACAATGAATTTGTAGATGGTAGATCTAGCATTGCCTTTAACGGGGCCGATAATATCCTCGTGAGCGGCAATACCATCAGCGACGGCGGCGTTGGGTCGACAGAGAACAGCGCCGATGTCACCTTAAGCGGTAACCAGTTCACAGACGCCGGCATTGGTCTTGCCACTTCAGCCTCGAACTTTGCTATTGTGTACAACACCATAACCGGCGCTAACTCTGGCATAAAGATCTGGGGCACCGGTAGCATACCCACTGTTTACGTCAGGTACAACAACATAAGTGGTAATACCAACTATGGCATAGAAGGCTCTACTGGCTCTGCCACTCTTGACGCCAAGTACAACTGGTGGGGTGCCAGTGGTGGACCCGGTGGTGGAGGGTTGGGCACCGGTGATAATGTAACCGGCCTTGTCGACTACGAGCCGTGGCTCACCACGGTCCAGGCGACAGCGGTGAGCAATGGCATTGCCTACCACGGTTCCATCTACCCGTTGGCGTCGGGGTGGAATACCCTCTCGGTGCCCCTGGCGCTGGACTCCAACTTCGACACCCTGGACGAGATAGTAACCCTGGGAGACTTCATCGTTCTCTCAGGCGCCAGCCAGAACTACCTCGGTGGCTACTACTTTGATGCCGCTGGGGGCCTTGGGTGGCAGCCACTTACCGGCACCCACCAACTCAAACCCGGTGATGCTGTCTACGTGAAGATGGGGGCCGCTGCCAGCTTCCCCATGCTGTATAGCGGCGTCTTCAGCCTGCCCACTGTATCCCTGTCGGCGGGCTGGAACCTGATCGGCTCCGCCTTCGGCATTGACAAGACCACCAACATCGCTGCGTGGGCAATGAGTTTTCCTTACGGCTTAGGAGACGTGGTGGTTCCGACCACTCCCAACGGCTTCAGGTATGTCGCCACCGCCGATTCGGGCAGCTCTGACAGTGCTGAGCCTACCTGGCTAACGACCGAAGGTGATACTGTAACTGATAGCGGTATCACCTGGACCACTGTCTACGGAGATGTAGATTATGGAATTGCAGACACTACTGATACCGATGATGGGGACAAAGCAGTAGACGCGGTTTTGGCTTCCCTTGGTGACAACGCGTCGGTTGTTATCAGCCCGTCAATGCCGGGTCAGACCTTGGCTTGGGCCACCGTGGCTTCGGACAACTCGATCGACATGATTGTCGGCGAGGGCTACTGGGTATACATGACGGCTCCTGCCACCCTGGCTGGGCTCGAGGTTACCCCCATCTACTGGATTAACCTGCCGTAGTAGTGGTGGTAGCCAGGCATAAGTAATAGCTAAGCGTAATGGGGGAGGGGGAGTTATCCCCCCCCCCCCCCCCCCCCCAAAAAATCCCTTTGAGAAAGTGCGAGTAAGGAGGCGAAGGCAATGAGAACGAAAGGGAAATGGCTCCTTTACCCGGTGTTGAGCCTCCTGCTGATATTTGGGCTGGCAGGGCCGCTTTTCGCTCAAGAGGGACCGCCACCGGTACCTCACCCATTCTATGGCACCCTGACCATAGGTGGTTCCCAGGCTCCAGCGGGGAGGGTGGTAACTGCCGAGGTAGCTGGGGTAGAGCGAGGTAGCATCACCACCACCGTGGAGGGACAATACGGGAGCTCCAGTCCCCTCGGCCCGTGGCTTGTGGTTCAGGGCGATATAGAAGAGGGGGCTATCATCGACTTCTATGTCGATGGAGTGGAAGCAAACGAGAAGGCTAATTTTGCCAGCGGCACATTGCCGCCTACTGAGCTCAACCTGACGGTAACGGACACCACCGCGCCCACGGTGGCCAGTACCTCCCCCGTGGACGGCGCCATCGATGTGCCGGTGACGGCCACGGTGAGCGCCACCTTTAGTAAGGCCATGGAGGGCACCACCATCACCGCCGCCAGCTTCACCCTGAGCGACGGCGGGGCGGTATCCGGGGCGGTGAGCTACGATGCCGGCACCTTTACGGCGACCTTCACCCCGGCTGCCGACTTAGATCACAGCACAGCGTATACCGCCGTGATCACCATCGCAGTGACCGACCTGGCCGGGAACCCCCTGGGGGCCCAGTACTCCTGGGGCTTCACCACGGCGGCGGTTACCTTTGACCCCCTTAGCTATGACACCAGCGGTGACGGAGTGATAGACAAGAGTGAGGCTATCACGGCTGTGGCCGACATCGGAACCCTCATAACCAGGGATGAGGCACTAGAGGTCTTAAACCTCTACTTCGGGTGATGAGGCCGAGGTTGCCGATCATAGTAGTTTAGGAGGCAGGCACTTGAAGAGAACATTGCTCATATTCGTCGCTATTTTGGTGGCGGTGGCGTTGCTATCCACCCCTGTTGTGGCGGCAGGAACGGCCACCAGGGTCCTGCCCTCATCGGTGGATGCCAGTACCAGCTTCACTGTCAGCATCACCGCCTCTGACTACGGCGCCTTCGGCCAGGTTGTGGAGACCCTGCCCGATGGGTTCAGCTATGTAAGCTCGACTCTATCTGAGGCGGCGGTTACGGTAGAGGGTCAGGTGGTCAAGTTCACCCTGCTGGGAGACACCTCCTTCACCTATGATGTTACTGCATCCAGCTCGGCGGACACATATGCCTTCAGCGGCATACTAAAGGACGAGGACCTGACTGAACCATTCCCCACCGTCGGCGGCGATACCCAGATAACGGTTACGCTAGTGCCTACGGCCACCAGGGATCTGCCCTCATCGGTGGCTACCGGTGCCAGCTTCACTGTCAGCGTTACCGCCTCTGACTATGGTGCCTTCGGCCAGGTTGTGGAGACCCTGCCTTCTGGCTTCAGCTATGTAAGCTCGACTCTATCTGAGGCGGCGGTTACGGTAGAGGGTCAGATGGTCAAGTTCACCCTGCTGGGAGACACCTCCTTCAGTTACACTGTTACCGCATCCAGCACGGCGGGGACACACACCTTCAGCGGCATACTGAAGGACGAGGACCTGACTGAACCATTCCCCACCGTCGGCGGCGATACCCAGATAGTGGTTACGACCCCGACCCCTCCTGCCCCACCGCCTTCTGGCGGTGGCGGTGGTGATGGTGATGGAGCCTACTACCCTACCCCTGCAGCACATTTCAGCGCTGAGCCCACCAGTGGCATTGCTCCCCTTGAGGTCCAGTTCACCGAGAGCGCGAGCAATGAGCAGGCCTGGTCATGGGACTTCGGCGATGGGGCGACGAGCACGGCGCAGAACCCCTCCCACACCTACACCGAGGCCGGGGTCTACACCGTCACCCTGACAGTCACCAATCCCGGTGGCCAGGACACCGAGATCAAGGCGGATTACATTACGGTCGCCCCTCCACTGGCACCGACGCCGGTACCGCCACTGGCCACACCAGCACCGCCGGCGCCGACCCCGGCACCTGCGCCGGCCCCGACACCAGCACCGACGCCACCAGCGCCGGCCCCGACGCCACCAGCACCAGCCCCGGCCCCCGCCCCGACTCCGCCAGCTCCGGCGCCAGCACCCACTCCTGCGCCGACCCCGGTGCTGGCCACAACACCAACACCACTAGCGCCGATCATGCCGACGCCAGCGCCGACCCCTGTTCCGACGGGGGGATTAGCAGGTGGATGGTGGGTTCTGGTAGGGGTGGCGATTGTGGTGCTCATTGGCGGTGGGGTTTACTACGTGTTAAGGAGACGACGAGCTAAATAGTCTCCAGAGAAAAAGGGGGGGGCCGGGCTTCGTCGAGCCCTCGGTCCCCCTCATGCTTAAGCGGCGAGTGGATCGCTCTTTGAGGAAGTAGGCAACATGGACGGTGAATTGTGGGTTCTGGTAGCGGTGGCGATTGTCGTCCTCATTGGAGACAACGAGCTAAATAGTCTCAAAAATGGGGTGGCCTGAACAGCCTTGAGCAGGCCCGCGACCGTTTTACCCAAGGACACAATGAATGAAAGTAATGCGTTTTAAATGCCTATCATGTGGGACGCTACGCAGGAGTATCAACGGCTCCCCCGCCCGATGTCCCAGCTGCCGCAAGACGAGCGCCTGGATCACAGTAGAGGTTGAGGTCAAGGAGGATAAAGCCCCAAGCTTCGTGGCCCCAGAGTTAGATATGGCCAGAGGCAGGAAGCGCTAATGTCGAGAATAGTCGCCTTCTGGCTTCTGCTTATAGCTATCAAACTCCTCTGCTTTGCCACCCCGACTATGCTACTTGCAGGGCAAAAAGGGACCCTCGTGTGGAAGCTTGTGCGCCTGGTGCTGTCCAGCCACCACACTGGAGACGGGGCCCCAACAAAGCCTGCAAAGCAAGCGGGGGGAAAGTGAACGTCTTCGCTGGGCGCGAGCTAGTCGAGGTTCATAAGTATATCAAGGCTCTATATGGAGACTCGCTACCGTGTCTCGAAGAGGACCTGTCAATTGTGAGTGCTCACCGCGAGTTTCACCAATTGCTGGGGAGCGGTTTGCTGGAGAGAGACAACGAGATCTTTCGGGCCTTGAAACCAAGCGAGGAACATGCTATTGCCGTCGTTACGGTGCCATACGCGCTAAGTGCCGCCGATAAATTACAGCAGCTGGGGTACAGGACACATATCTATCTTGACCCGAATGTTTTGCATAGTGTTGAGCGGCCAACTCGGAGAAGGGATGCTTTGCTGCTCTGGGTTTCGCGTCAGGCCTCCCTGCGCGAAGGCTGCCTCAAGGCAAAGCAGTCTCACCGGCATGCTTTAATTGTTGCCTATCTGGGTGATGCTCCTTCTAATATAACTAGGGGTCTTGTCTCTCCTGAAGAACTAGTGTCCGGTGGGGTTAAGAGCATGTCGATTACGCTGCCGATGGAATTACGGATTGAAGCCCTGAATCATTACGTGATGGAATGCAGGGCTAAGGGTATTAAATTCAAAGTTTACGACTCGACCTTATGCGGACTCGACCTTATGCGTTAGGAGGCGTGGATGAAAGGCTTGCTCGCGGACGGCGCCCTGATGGGTTGCGGCGTAGCCCTGACCTACATACCTCGGGAGCAGATAGGAAAGTGAACACTTTATGGGTGGGTCCATGAAGCCCAGAATCACTCGCAACCGGATGATGATCATGGTTGTCCTGGCGGGGATCGTCCTTTTGATAGGGTTACGGGCCTACTCAGTGACGGAAAGAGTTATCCTGGCCATCGGTGCATTTCTCCTGGTTATCTCTATGTTCACGTCACTACGTGCCAAAGGAGGGTAACCTCGACCTTATGCGGTAGGAGGCGTGGATGAAAGGCTTGCTCAGGGTGCTAGCGGACGGCGCCCTGATGGGTTGCGGCGTAGCCCTGACCTACATATTCGTTTCCATTGGCATCCTGGGCCGGTATGGCATGGAACCCAATTCAGTTGTGCTGGCCCTTGAGATCATTTCATCCATGGCTCTGGTGTGCCTCGGGTTGTATATGCTGATACAAGATGTGGAAAGTGATCGAAGAAGAAGAAAATGAGTTACCTGGCAGAATTGGAACTGGATCTTGCCATTAACAGCTTGGTGGAGGTGAAGGCTCCTTGTATTCGCCTGGGGCACCGGGGAAGGGTGTTTAATCGATTCGCTCGGACCCGTCCGCTGTATGCTGTCCAATTTCCCGATAACTGCGTTGGCTTTTTCGACAGGTCAGATCTTGAGAAGCTCCCGCCGGGGCCCCTGGGCGGAAGCCCCCAGGGGCTCCAAGAAGGGTGAGACTGGGATGAAGTACGAGCTGAAGGACATCAAAGCCCAGGTGATCAGCGGGAAAGACAACGATGATATGCTGGCCGAGGTCCTGGAGTGGGTACGTGGCAAGACTATCTCAATTTTCGTGATCAGCTTCGAGCTCTCCGACGATGGCGAGCACTTGGCCACCATCTTCTACGAACCGATCAAGTAGAGGGGATATTGCACTGATGACTCTTGGTCAGCCCACGGGTGAAGTGGCAGATGGAGACCAGGCCCCCCTGGTCAGGCTCAGGCTGCTGACCTACAACCTGCGCCTGGTGGAGGCCAGGAAGGAAAAGGGATTTACCCAGGCCCAGTTTGCTCAGCTCACTGGGATCCACGCAGGGCGCATAGGCGAGATCGAGCTGCTGAAGCGTATCCCCACCCTGGAAGAGGCCGAGGAGATGGCCTCTGCCCTCGACAAGCCCAGGGGGTGGCTGTTCCCGCCAGACCTTGTCCGCCTCATCGATGTGCCCCGGGAGGCCTACCTCAACAGGTGGCAGATAAAGAAGCTGGGCTGGGTGCCGCGGGCCCTCCCCTCAGGGCCGGACGTCCTTCCGGGAAGGACCACCGGACTGCGGGAGAAGTTGATGGAGGTTCTAGACACCCTCAAACCCAAGGAGAGAACAGTGCTCATCATGCGCTATGACCTTGACGGGGGAGGGTCAAGGACCTTAGAGGAGGTGAGGAGGGAATTGGGGGTGACCCGGCAGCGAATCCGCCGAATAGAGGACCATGCATTGCGGGTGCTCCGCCACCCCAGCCGAACAAGGCGTCTCAAGGATTTCTTGGAATGACCAGGGTAAAGAGGGTCGAAATGGAGCCAGGAGCAACAACCCCGGGCAGCCCTCAGGGCAGGGGTATGGGAAAGGAGGCACCATGGTGGCCAGCGCAGCCCACATGGAAACCCTGAAAAACCGCATCCGAGATGACCAGGCCGAGCTCCTGGACTTTGAGGTGATAATAGCAACCCTGAAATCCGGCATCCGGGAGGACCAAGCCGTAATCGGGGAGCTCGAGGCGACAATAGAAGCCCTCAAAACCCGCATCCGGGATGAACAGGCCGAGCTCCTAGACTTTGAGGTGATAATAGCGACCCTGAAATGCGGCATCCGGGAGGACCAAGCCGTAATCGGGGAGCTCGAGGCGACAATAGAAGCCCTCAAAACCCGTATCCGGGAAAACCAGGCCCGGCTCGAGGAAGGTAATGGCGGGCTGAACCATGGAGATATCCCCGAAGTCAGGGTCACGCTAAGGAAACTCTCACCACAGGAGTATGTTCAGAGGTTCGGACTGTCGGGGCCTATAGGGCAGGCTATTTGCGAACTCATAATGAAAATCCCTGACGGCATCATTGAGATTTACGAGCGGGACGATGGTAAGGTCATCTTCAAGGTATAGGGTCTTCCGGCCGGCCCGGACGGGATCGGAAGGCCCTGAAAGTGGTGGCCTCGGAGACGGCCGGGAGATTTTCTGCTAAAATGAAGGCATCAGGGGGGAGCTCTTATGGCGTTGCGAGAAAAAGTTACGCTTCTTTTCCGTTTAGTGGATGAGGAGAGAGCTGTTGCATCAGCCGGGGCGATCCCCGGGGCAGAAGTAATTATAGGCGCCAAGCAGAACCCCAGGTTCCCCACGGTGGAGGAGCCCCGGCGCCGATTCGACAAGGAGCTGGACGACGCCCCATGGAGAGATGCGATCGCGGCTACAATCTACCTTGACGACCCGGTTTGGGAGCTTCTCGGCTGGCCTCAGGAATTGAGGGTGGTTATTAGCCCTCC
>LAZR01001486.1_pt1 | contig 14825 bp, 13 predicted proteins | sample 329461 | NCBI WGS metagenome assembly LAZR01 (sample SAMN03002196, study PRJNA259156) | marine sediment metagenome | biome: sea floor; feature: Hydrothermal impacted sediments; material: marine sediment; isolation source: Loki non-amplified sample from Loki's castle hydrothermal vent sediment ...
GACGGATAATCGGCAAAACGGCCTTCGATTGGTTTGGGTTTATGGGTGTCAATCCAAGCAGAAAGCGCGGAACGATCATTGGCTATCCCCTTGGGGAGTTCCATGCCAACTTTCGCAGCCAACGCTTCGGCATAGTGCATTTGCTTTTGCGTCGCAGGCAAAACGAGGTGCTTTTCGTGTGCGTGCGCGGCTACTGCACCCTGATCGGTGGAAAATAAGCCCGGAAACTGAGGTTGATAGGACATATATATAACCCTTTCTTGCTCTGATACGGAACGTATATAGAACATTAAGGGAACACTTTCAAGGCCGATATCAGCGATCTAGCTTCATGCCCCCTTGCCGTGGGCCATATGTAGTGCGGATCGACACGTGATCAACTATATGGGCGGTATTTGGCGCATGACGGATGGCGAGCCCCTAGTGCTATCGGGGGGCGCTCGATAGAACACACATACCCAATTAGGAAGAGCCTTAAACCAGACGACCCCAAAGATCGTATTCCCCTGCTTCTTCGACTTCGACCGAGACGATATCGCCAACCTTCAGGTTTTGAAAATCTTCATCAATGAATAGGTTCCCGTCGATCTCGGGTGCATCGGACTTGGTGCGGCAGGTGGCTGCGTCATCATCTATTTCATCGACGATGACCTGTATGGTGCGACCGACCTTGGCGGCGAGCTTGGCCTCAGATATGGCTTGGGCCTTTTCCATGAACCGGTCCCAGCGATCCTGTTTGATCTCTGCCGGTACGTGGTCCGGCAACGAATTCGACCGTGCGCCATCAACATTTTCATATTGAAAGCAGCCGACGCGATCCAATTGGGCCTCGTCCAGCCAATCCAACAGGGTTTGGAATTCGCTTTCAGTTTCGCCGGGATATCCGACAATAAAGGTAGAACGCAGCGTGATGTCAGGGCAGGTCTCGCGCCATGCGGTAATTTCATCCAATGTTTTGGCCGCAGCGGCAGGGCGCGCCATACGCTTGAGAACATCGGGATGAGCGTGCTGGAACGGGATATCGAGATACGGTAACACCAATCCTTCGGCCATTAATGGGATCAGGTTGCGTACATGTGGATAGGGATAGACGTAATGTAGCCGCACCCACGCCCCCAGCGACCCAAGATCACGGGCCAGATCAGTGATGTGGGCCCGGTGACCGCGATCTTCGGCATGTTTGATATCGACCCCGTAAGCCGACGTATCCTGAGAGATCACGAGAAGCTCTTTCACACCATTATGCACAAGCTTTTCAGCTTCACGCATGATCGCATGGGCGGGGCGTGATTGCAGCCGTCCGCGCATGTCGGGAATGATGCAGAACTTGCACTTGTGATTGCAGCCTTCTGAAATTTTCAGATAGCTATAGTGGCGCGGGGTAAGGCTGACGGCCTGGGCCGGTAGCAGATCAATAAAGGGGTCAGGTGACGGCGGCACTGCACCATGAACCGCATCCAACACCTGTTCATATTGGTGTGGGCCGGTTACCGCCAGAATACGTGGATGATGTTCCCGGATATAGTCGGGCTCAGCGCCAAGGCAGCCGGTAACGATTACCCGGCCATTTTCCTTGAGCGCTTCGCCAATGGCATCAAGGCTTTCGGCCTTGGCCGAGTCGAGAAAACCGCAGGTGTTTACGATCACCGCATCTGCACCAGCATAGTCGGGTGAAATGCCGTATCCTTCAGCGCGCAGGCGCGTCAGTATCCGTTCGCTGTCGACCAACGCTTTGGGACAGCCCAGTGACACCATGCCGATGGTGGGCTGGCCAGGGCGGGACGGTTCGGCGATCTTGGCCTTAGGGGCCAGGTCGGGGCGCAGATTTGGTGGGTTTGTGCTCATGAAATGCGCTATAAGCCATGCAAAGGGTCTGCGAAAGGCCCTCTATCAGGCAAGGAGACCGGTGATGAAGTGGATCAGACGTATATTTGGCATACTGCTGCTGATCATAGTGGTTGCTGTTGGGTCACTGTTCTTGTTGCCCGCCGATCGGATCGCGCGAATCGCTGCTGATCAACTACGCAACCTTACCGGCAGAGAGGTGACAATCACCGGCGACGTTGGGCTGACCTTCTGGCCGGTATTGGGGGTCTCTGCCGGGGGGCTCGAGGTTGGAAATGCCACCTGGGCCAAAGACGGCGCGATGCTGTCTGCGGCCAATGCGGCGATCGGGGTGGACGCCATGGCGCTACTTCGCGGCGAGATTAAGATCACCAACATCGAAGCGCAAAGCCCGACGATCCGGCTTGAGCAAAGGTTGGACGGCCGCGCAAGCTGGCAATTCACCGATGGTGGCAGTGATGCCCAGATCAAAACCGCACCAACAGCACCGGACAGGACGCCGCGCGCCTTGACCATCCAACGGCTAAACATCTCCGATGCCACGCTGATATACGATGCCGAAGGCGGAGACCTGGTGCATTATGAGGGTGTTGATCTGTCGCTTGATTGGCCCGTTCGTATGGGCGACGCAGTTATTAAGGCGTCGCTTAGCCCGGCATCTGACCGCGTGACAGTGGAAGCAACAGTTGACCGGTTCGACCAATTTCTGAACGGAGACATCAGGCCGGTACGTCTGCGCCTGGATGCTAAGGGAGGGGGTGTCAGCCTGATAGGTCGGGCAGGCCTTAGCGGGGCTGTAGCCGGCGATCTCTGGCTCAGAGCCTCGGACACCGGGCGCTTTCTCGGTGCGCTTGGGGCGGGATATGTCGCATTGCCTCAAGGCCTGGGTCGCACCACGGATGTGAAGCTTCAGATGACATTGACGCCGGACCGCCGTTTGGCGCTGCGGGATTTGGTTGCCGACCTAGACGGGAATACGCTGCGCGGCGCGGCGGACATAACGTTGAACGGCACGCCGAATGTGAACGCTCAGCTCAGCACAGGGGCGCTGAACCTCGCCGGGTTTGCGGGCAGCACACCACAGCCGGGCGGGGCGGCGTCGACCTCGGCTGCCGATGCGGGCTGGTCCAAGACCCCGATTGATGCATCGGGGCTAGCCGCCTTCAACGGCGAAATCGCCCTGCGCGCCGACAGCATTGAACTGGGGACCTTGACCTTGGGCAGCACGCGTATCTTGCTGCGCAACGACAGATCGCGCTTGGTGGCAGAGCTGCGCGAGGCAAATGCCTATGACGGCACCGTGAGCGGAGAATTCGTAGTTAATAATCGCAACGGATTATCTGTGGGCGGTAAGCTGGCAGCTCAGGCGATCTCGATGCAGCCATTGTTGCAGCAGACTGTCGGTTTATCGCGGTTGAAAGGCATCGGCGACGCCGAGCTTTCGTTTCTTGGATCGGGCCAGTCACTGGATGCCATCATGCGGTCCCTGCGAGGCGATGGCGCTATAAATGTTGGCCGGGGGAGCATAGACGGTATCGATTTGGACGGTCTCATGGGTAATTTCGATGTCAAAGGCGGCACAACATTGTTCGATTCGCTCGGTGCCACCTTTGCGATTGACCAAGGTGTATTGCGTAACGAAGATTTGCTTATGCTGCTGCCCAACTTCACTGCGTCGGGGGTCGGTATCGTAGATCTTGGTGCGCAGACGCTTGATTATACCGTGACACCGAAAGCTTTGCGGGTGAATGGGCGTCGTGGGCTGTCAGTACCTGTGCGGATATTCGGGCCGTGGATATCGCCAAAGATCAAGCCTGATGTCCAAGCGGCGATAGATATGAATTTTGCCAAGGAAAAGGACAAATTTCGCCAAAAGCTGGATGAAAAGCTGCAACAAGAACTCGGGGTCGTACGCGAAGAAGGGCAGTCTGTCGAAGATGCGTTGAAACAACAGGTGGAAGACGAGCTTAAACGCAGCTTGTTCAACCTTTTAAAGTAATCGCTGGGAATGGTGATTTTCGAACCTTGAGGCGCAAGGCTCGAATTTCAGAGGAACTGGCCCCAAACTGTTAGACGCCAGCCCGTCCCTGTCTTTACCTGCCCCGGTTGGGGCGTTATGGCTGGGCGTTAAGCGCAAGGAGCACTTCATGGACCATGATCTTTTCAACTCTTTCATGAGCGGACCCGACGAAAATGGCCGCTTTGGTGATTTTGGGGGGCGTTTTGTTTCGGAAACGCTGATGCCTCTTATTCTGGAGCTGGAAGCCGAGTATGAAAAGGCCAAGACTGACGACAGTTTCTGGGCCGAGATGAATGATCTGTGGACCAATTACGTTGGCCGGCCAAGCCCGCTCTATTTTGCCGAACGGCTGACCGAACATCTGGGCGGTGCCAAGGTGTATATGAAACGCGACGAGCTGAACCACACCGGCGCGCATAAGATCAACAACGTGTTGGGCCAGATCATTCTTGCGCGGCGCATGGGCAAAAAGCGCATCATCGCCGAAACCGGCGCGGGCCAGCACGGCGTGGCCACGGCCACCGTCTGCGCCAAGTTCGGCCTGCAATGCGTTGTCTATATGGGCGCACATGACGTTGAACGCCAAGCACCCAACGTCTTCCGTATGCGCCTGTTGGGCGCCGAGGTCATCCCCGTCACCTCGGGTCGGGGCACCCTGAAAGATGCGATGAACGATGCTTTGCGCGACTGGGTCACCAACGTGCGCGATACATTCTATTGCATCGGAACAGTTGCTGGCCCGCACCCGTACCCCGCAATGGTGCGCGATTTCCAAAGCATCATCGGCAAGGAAGTCCGCGAGCAGATGATGGCCGCCGAAGGCCGTTTTCCAGACACGCTGATTGCTGCGATCGGCGGCGGATCAAACGCGATGGGGCTGTTCTTTCCGTTTCTCGACGACAAGGACGTGAACATCATTGGCGTCGAGGCGGGCGGCAAGGGCGTCAACGACAAGATGGAACATTGTGCCTCACTCACCGGCGGGCGCCCCGGCGTTCTTCACGGCAACCGCACCTATCTGTTGCAGGACGATGACGGGCAGATCCTTGAAGGGTTCTCGATCTCGGCGGGCCTTGATTATCCCGGCATCGGCCCTGAGCATTCGTGGCTGCATGACATTGGCCGCGCCAAATATGTGTCGATTACCGATGTCGAGGCGCTTGAGGCGTTCCAGTTAAGCTGTGCGCTTGAAGGGATCATTCCGGCGCTGGAACCGTCTCACGCTTTGGCGCATGTGATGAAGATCGCGCCCGAGCTGCCCAAGGATCACATCATTTGCATGAACATGTGTGGTCGTGGTGACAAAGACATCTTTACCGTCGCCAAGGCACTTGGCTTTGATATGAAGATCTAAACGGCAGGGGTGACGCGTTTCAAACTTCGCGGTCACCCTTTGTCGCGACACCATAGGCCTCTAATATCTGCAAGGGTACGATATCCAACGCCCGTCTATGGGTCGCTTCTAGATGTACCTGTGGGGCACACCCTTCTTCAGCAGCTTGCAGGAAACGACCTGCGCAAAGGCACCATGAGTCACCGGCATTAAGGCCCGAAAAACCGAATTCGGGCCGCGGAGTGCTGAGATCATTCCCTACATATTTTGAATATGCCAAGAACTCTGCTGTCATAACAGCACATACCGTGTGACTGCCTTGGTCAGCGCTACAGGTGTTGCAGGTCCCGTCGCGGAAAAAGCCTGTCACGGGATCAGTGCCACAGATCTCTAGCTTACCCCCGAGGACATTCACGCTTTCTTCAGGTATCATAAATTGTTCCCCAGAGTTCTGCTGATGAGCCGAAAGATTTCCACATTCTGTTCGCTTATGCCGGGCTCGCGAAAGCTGCGATCGGCGGCGTTGGTGGCAATTACCACACCATCAGGGCGATTGATATAAATGTACTGCCCATATACCCCGCGCGCCATGAATTCGCCTGGCTGGGGCCCCTTGGGTATCCACCACTGATAACCATAACTGATCTCGCCGGTTTGGGTCGGTGCCGACGCTGCCGTCGAAGCCGCGACCCAATCTGCCGGCACAATTTGCTTTCCGTTGTAGAAACCTTTGTTCAAGTACAGCTGCCCCATGCGGGCATAATCGCGCGTGGTCAGATTGAGACCACCCAAAACGAACGCCACGCCTGCGCCGTCGGTTACATAATATGGCGCGCGTTCCAGCCCCATGGGTCCGATGATCTTTTCCCCGAGTAGGTCGGGGATGGACCTTCCGGTTGCGCCGCGCACCACCATGCCGATAACGTGCGTATCAATCGAAACATATTGCCACTGTGCTCCGGCAGGGGCGAAAGTGTCTTTCAGGCTAGCGGTAAAATCATCCAGTTCACCGCCCAAAGCCAGAGCGCGGCCCATCCGGTTGATGTCTGAATCGCGGTCAAGATAGTCTTCGTCGAATGTAACTCCGCTCGCCATATTCAGAACATTGCGGATCGTTGCCCCATCATAGGCTGTCCCAATCAGACTTGGCGCGTATTTTGTTACCGGATCGTCAATTGACGCGATGTCGCCTTCCTCGAGCAGGATACCGACAAGTGCCGACAAATAGCTTTTTGCGACCGACCAGCTTATTCTGAGATCTTTCGCGTCGGTTCCCAGAAAGTAATTTTCGTATGCGATTTCACCGTCTTTCATCACGACAAGCGCCGTGACATCGCGCGCTACGATCCAATCATCAACTTGAGCGGGGAGCTCGACCTCTGGTCCGTAAGCGAGTTCGGCAGTCGGACCTTTGCCGCGGGAAACCGGCGTCGTCAGAAAAGCCCGGTCCATATGACTGAAGTTCGATACGATCTTATCTTCGGAGAAAAGCGAGTTAACAGCAAGAAGACGGGTGATTTCTTCGCGCTTCCACAGCCCGAAGACAACCAGCGCCAATATCAACACCAGCAAGACCCGGCCCAGCCATTTTCCGAATGTACGCATGAATATTTCCTCTTACTGCCCTTGAGGTATCCAAGCACACGTAAAATGGGCGTACCAGATAAACTTGACGTCAGCCGCTATACTTCCAGTCGATCCAGCGTCCGTGAAAATCAACGCGGCCAAGATCTAACCTGATGTCGCCGGGCCACATCCGCAAGGTCAGTGCCGCTCCCTGCTGGTCTAATCCGTCGCTCTCCATCGACAGCCAAGCCAAGGGGCGGTTTTTAGTGGCGCGTTTGCCCGCGGCTTCGATCAACGCGGTACCGCGAATCTGAGCAGCTTTGGGAAAATACTGCCATGCGATCGTATGCTGGATCAGATGCAGTCGTCCTTCGGGCGCGGCGGGTAATTGGCGGGCAAGCCAGTCGATTGCATCGTCCTGATGGACCTTCGCCTCCAGAACTGATGCGGCAGAGCGGGTTAGGTTCAGGCGCTCGGGTTGATCGGCCCACATATAGGCCATCAACCGCAACAGGTGATCACGCCGCGTCGGGTCAAGCGGGTTCAGGTCCACACCGCGCCGCTTTTCAATGCGCGGCTGCACCGATGGCGGCAAGCCACCCGTCCATTTAGGCGACAGCAAAATAGTCGATAGCGCAGAGCCGAAACGATGCCCGTCAATTTCTAACAAGAAGTGATCCCACATCAGATTAAGGCCGCCGCTGGCACCCAGCTCCGATAGATAAATTGGCAAGTTAAAGTGCTGTACCGCTACCCTGGCACCGGCAATCAAGGCGGCCGATCGGCGGACCTCGTTGGTCTGCGGGGCGTGGTCGATCCACTCTAGCAAGAACGCCTCATGTGTCTGAAGCGCTTCTAGAACCGCATCTGACAATACCGCGTTCGTTACTTCGTGGGGGGGGTATACTGCGGCCAGGCCCGGTGCTTTGTGCTGAAGCACCAGCGCATGAAGCCCGGCTGCAATGCGCAGCGGCAAGGATGCCCCCATGGGACCGACATCGCCTTCGAAGCCGGCTAGTTTGCGCCCTAAGGCACTGTCTGATGGCCAGTCATTCTTTAGAACGTTCATGAGCTGACCCATGAAAGGCGACCCAAGGGCGATGCAATGGTCTGCCTGTTCTTCGAAGGCGTGTTTCAGTGTCATTTAAAGCGGTCCATCAATTTTTGCAGTGCCGTACGACCATCTGATAACGAAGAGGACGTGTCGCTGCTGGGTTTCGGGGTAGCATCGACCGGCGTTGCGGCAAGTTCAGCCTGGTTTGCCGCAGGCCGCCCGGGCTTTTTGGTGCCTGTACCGGACCGAGGAGGCGCGCCACGCATGGCAACGGCGTTCAAGAACTTTGACGTGTCCCCGCGCACCAGATCCGCAGCCCCGTCACTGATACCGCACAACACATCTTCTAACCAGCTTTGATCCGCCTTGGAGAAATCGCGCAACACATAGCCGGGTACCGCATCCTTGTGGCCGGGATGACCTACGCCAAGGCGCACGCGACTATAATCCGCGCCGATATGCGCATGGATGGAACGCAAACCATTGTGGCCGGCGTGGCCGCCGCCGATTTTGAACTTGACCTTGGCAGGGGCGAGATCAATTTCGTCATGCAGCACGATCACGTCAGATGGGTCGAGCTTGTGGAACCGCATAGCCGCTTGCACGGATTGGCCTGACAGGTTCATGAATGTTTCAGGCTTGAGCAGTAAAGCGCGATCTGATCCGAACCGGCCTTCGGTTACCGTGCCTTGGTGTTTGGTTTTCCAAGGGGCGAATCCATGATCTTGCGCCATTCGGTCCACCGCCATAAAGCCGATGTTATGGCGGTTGCCAGAGTATTTCGCACCCGGATTCCCAAGCCCTACGATCAGTTTCATGCAGAAGTCCTTTGTGGCGACGGTATCTTACCGGTTTTTGGTACCCTAGCAAATCGGTGCACCAAACGAAATACGGGGCCGCCCTAGGCGACCCCGTTTCAATCCGACCGGAATTGCGAAAGGTGCAATCAGTCTTCTTTGACTTCGGTTGCGGGAACTTCATCTGCTGCAACATCTTCGTCTGCATCATCATCCTGGCTGGCAAGACCCGAAGGTGCGGAAACTTGCGCAATCACGAAATCACGGTCGATGACAGGCTTTGAGCCTTCGGGAAGCACAACATTCGCGATGGTTGCGCTATCGCCGATTTCCAACCCGGAAATATCGACAGTGATGTGATCAGGAATGTCACCAGCAGTAACAACCAGTTCAACTTCAGGACGGACAAGCGTCATAACGCCGCCTTTTTTCAGGCCTGGGCACTCTTCTTCACCCGAAACCTCGACCTGAATGAACAGGTTGATCTTAGTGGTACGCTTAAGGCGCATGAAATCAACGTGCGTTGGCAGGTCTTTGACAACGTGGCGCTGAACGTCGCGACATATCACTCGGACATCGTCGTGGCCTTCAACCTTCATGTTGAACAATGTGGCCTTGAAACGACCAGCGCGCAGTTTGCCCAGCAATTTGTTGAAATCCAGGTTGATTGGCAGTGGATCTACGTCACCACCAAATACGATACCCGGAACCATGCCATTGCGGCGTGCTTGACGAGCGGCGCCCTTGCCTGTCCCCGTCCGTACTTGAGCTTCAAGATCAGGAATCTCTCCAGCCATGCTATTCTCCAATATGTTTAGGGCGGACATCCTCCAAGGCTGTATGTCCGCGTGAAGTCGCGCATATAGACGGGTTAGCGATATATGAAAAGACCAAAACCGCACGGAGCTGCCCGTTGGACAGCCCCGTCGCACGGTTTTCGCCCCCGAAATCAAGGTTCTGTTCCCGGTCAGAACGTTGGCCCGGATTATTATTGCCAGTCGCCTTCAAAGCCTTTGGGGATGAGCAGATTGTGTTTACCTAACCCTTTGATCGATGTTTCGCCGCATAAGGCCATCGTCAGGTCCAGCTCCTTGTGGATTACTTCGAGTGCGGCCGTCACGCCCGCTTGCCCCATGGCCCCCAGACCATAAATAAAAGCGCGTCCGATGTAGGTGCCGCTGGCCCCCATCGCCATCGCCTTAAGCACGTCCTGACCGGACCGAATACCGCTGTCCAAATGCACTTCGATCTGATCGCCTACGGCATCCAAAATCGACGGCAAAGCGCGGATCGAGCTGATGGCCCCGTCCAACTGTCGACCCCCATGGTTGCTGACGATAATCGCGTCTGCCCCCACCTTAAGCGCCATCTTGGCGTCCTCGGCGTCTAGGATACCCTTGAGGATTACCTTGCCGCCCCATTGCTCTTTCAATTTGGCGATTTTCCCCCAATCAAGCGTCGGGTCGAACTGTTCGGCCGTCCAGGCACCAAGATCGGCGGTGTCATCGACGCCGTGCACATGGCCCACGATATTGCCGAAACTGCGGCGTTTGGCACCCAGCATGCCAATTCCCCAACCCCATTTGGTGCAAAGGTTGGCGATTGTTTTAGCGGTCATTTTGGGCGGAGCGGAAAGACCGTTTTTTAGGTCCTTGTGCCGTTGACCCAGAATTTGCAGATCAAGCGTGATGACAAGGGCCGAACACTTGGCGTCCTTGGCCCGCTGGATCAGCCGTGCGACGTAATCTTCGTCGCGCATTGTGTAGAGTTGGAACCAGAAAGGCTTGGTCGTTGCTTCGGCCACATCCTCGATCGAGTTAATCGACATCGTAGAAAGGGTAAAAGGCACGCCAAAGGCTTCGGCGGCGCGGGCTGCTTTGATTTCTCCGTCGGCGTGCTGCATGCCGGTCAGACCGACAGGGGCAAGCGCCACAGGCATCGCCACATCCTGACCGATCATCTGTGTGGTGGTCGACCGCCCGCTCATATCTACGGCCACGCGCTGGCGCAGGCGGATCTGGTCAAAATCCGAAGTGTTTTCGCGGAAGGTCTGCTCCGTCCAGCTACCTGATTCGGCATAATCGTAGAACATACGTGGTACGCGGCGTTCATGCATGCGTTTGAGGTCGTTGATATTCGTAATCACGGGCATGGCAGGGATATCCTATGTATTGGTCAGTTTACCTAACCAATACGCCCCCGGTAAATCAATCGCTTTGCGCAACCGGCGCACTGTCCTAGGTGGCTTAGGCGCGGTGGGCCCCATCCGACAGGGTTTTGACGAATTTTAACACATCAGCGACAGGTAGGCCGTCCGCGATCTTTGAAACAATTGCAGAGCCGACGACCACACCATCCGCCACAGAGGCAATCGCTTGGGCCTTGTCGGGCGTATTCACGCCAAAACCCACAATAACGGGCAGGCCGGCGGCCGCTTTGATGCGCGCCACTTCGGGGGCGACATCGCCCGCCTCGGCTTCGGCAGAGCCGGTGATGCCGGTGATCGACACATAGTAAACAAAACCAGAGGTGTTTTGCACAACCCGCGGCAAACGCTTGTCATCGGTCGTAGGGGTGGCCAGACGAATGAAATTCATGCCTGCCTTCTGGGCCGGCAGGCAAAGTTCGCTGTCCTCTTCGGGGGGGAGATCGACGACGATCAATCCGTCAACGCCCGCCTTTTTAGCCGCAGTCAAAAACGCGTCGACGCCTTTTGAATAGATCGGGTTGTAGTAGCCCATCAGGACAATCGGAGTGGTATCGTCTTGCTCGCGAAACGCGGCGGCAAGCGCTAGGGTTTTATCAAGTGTCATCCCAGCCCCCAATGCGCGTTGCCCGGCCAATTGGATAGCTGGGCCATCGGCCATCGGGTCGGTAAAGGGCAACCCCAATTCGATGATATCCACGCCAGCGGCCGGAAGACCGCGCACGACTTCGAGCGATGTGTCGAAATCAGGGTCGCCCGCCATGACGTAAGCAACAAAGGCTTTCTTGCCGTTTGTTTTCAGGTCGGCGAATTTGGCGTCGATACGTGTCATGAAGGTGGCCTTTTTACGTTGCCCTGTTGCAATGCCGAATATGACGCGGAAAATCAATGCGACATCAAGAGTGAGCGAAAGGATATCAGAAAAAACCCATGCGAAAGGTTTGAATTGTGCACATACTCTCACATATCTATGGTTTAAATCCTTCCGGAATAGCTTAGGTTAAGATTATGAACTATGTACTTGCTCTGCTCTTGCCGCCACTTTCGATACTTCTTACTGGTCGTATTTTTACGGCGATCGTCGTATTCATAATCTGGATTCCAGCCATAATATTTTCGGGCGGGCTGACACATCCGATGTTTATCGTTCTCGCTTGGATATTGATCTACCAATCCCGCGAAGATCGACGGCTGCGCTAAGACTTGCACAGACGTCGCTGAGACCATAGGACAGCGCCAACTTACAAAGGATGCTTGTCATGGGCTTTAAGATGGGAATTGTGGGTCTGCCGAATGTCGGCAAATCGACCCTGTTCAACGCGCTGACCAAAACTGCCGCGGCACAGGCGGCGAATTTTCCGTTCTGCACAATTGAACCTAACGTGGGCGAGGTCGGCGTTCCGGATGCGCGGCTGGATAAGCTGGCCGCCATTGCGGGATCAAAGCAGATTATCCCGACGCGCATGACGTTCGTCGACATCGCTGGCCTCGTCAAAGGTGCGTCGAAAGGCGAAGGCTTAGGGAATCAGTTTCTTGCTAATATTCGCGAGACAGATGCAATTGCCCACGTGCTGCGTTGTTTCGAAGACGGCGACGTGACCCATGTTGAGGGCCGGGTTGATCCGGTTGCGGATGCAGAAACAATAGACACGGAGCTGATGCTGGCAGACCTTGAAAGCATTGAAAAGCGCCGCGCAGGCTTGGTCCGCAAGATCAAGGGTAATGATAAGGACGCAGCCCAGCAAGACCGCTTGCTGGCCCTTGCACAAGCCGCAATCGAAGACGGCAAGCCTGCCCGTACGATCAAAATCGACGACGCGAAAGCGTGGCGCATGCTGCAACTGCTGACGACTAAGCCGGTGCTCTATGTTTGCAACGTCGGAGAGGACGAGGCGGCTGAAGGCAATGCATTGTCTACCAAGGTCGGGGAAATGGCCGCCGCTCAGGGTAACAGCCATGTGGTGATTTCAGCGCAGATCGAAGAAGAGATCAGCAAACTGGAACCCGAAGAAGCGAACATGTTTCTGGAAGAAATGGGCCTGAAAGAGGCTGGGCTGGACCGCTTGATCCGTGCCGGCTACGAGCTGTTGCATTTGGAGACTTACTTTACCGTTGGTCCCAAGGAGGCGCGAGCCTGGACGATCAGGTCAGGCACTTCGGCCCCCAAGGCCGCAGGCGTTATACATGGCGATTTCGAAAAAGGCTTCATTCGGGCCGAAACGATTGCCTATGATGATTTCGTTACACTCGGCGGCGAGGGGCCTGCCAAAGAGGCGGGTAAGATGCGATCTGAGGGTAAGGCCTATACCGTCAAGGACGGCGACGTCCTGCACTTTTTGTTCAACACCTAAGGGACGCGTGTCCCTATCATGGTGCTCGTTCGATTTTGCGCAAGCCTAGCATAACCTAGAGAGAGGGCCGGTGAACCCGGCCCCCTTGATGGTGGGTGCTGAAATCAATTCGTTTTCTTATCATTGACGATATTCATAGATGCGACGCCGCTTTCGCCTAGGTCGACCGCTGCAAAGGGGCCGCCATGGTGCATTTGCCCTGGGTCCTTAAGGTCCACGGGTGGGGCGTCGGCCAGTACCTGTTCTGCAAATTGTTCGGCGTTATCCTTGGGGCGATAGCCAAGAAAGGACGCTTTGGCATTGTCCACGGGCACGCGGTCGTTGTTGGACACACCATAGACTATGCTGAAGCCTACCGATGGCGTGTCGATGGCTCGTATGACAAGCTGGATCAGGTCATCATAGGACAGCCAAGACCCCAAGGCGCGTGGATTGTTGACTTGGGCGCAGCTCAGGATTCGCAGGCAAACAGCTTCTAACCCGCGTTTATCCCAATACATGCTTGCAAGGTCTTCGCTGAAACATTTAGCCAGACCATAGAACGTATCAGGTTTGTGGGGCGCGTCGATGCCAATGAAATCGGCCTTCTTATGCATTCCCACCGCGTGGATTGAAGAAGCATAGACGACGCGTTGCACACCGTGTTGATAGGCTGCTTCCCAAATATTATAGGACCCGACAAAGTTAGGACCCAGCAGTTCTTCAAAGGGCTTTTCATCTACGATGGCCCCGAAGTGGATGACCATATTGGCCCCTTCCAACAGGGGCGCTATTTGGTCATAGACTGCGATATCGGCCTGGGCATATGTCTCGGTTGGGTAGAGCGCGCCGAAGTCCTCAATGATATCGGTGCTGACCAGTTCTTCGCACATCTTGCTTAACGGTTCGCGCAGATAGGACCCCAATCGACCGGCTGCACCTGTTAAGACCAGTTTCTTCATCATTTCTTTATCCCTCTGTCGGTTATTTCAAATTCGTTTTGACTTGGGCCAAAAGTGCATCGGCACTTTTGGCAAGCAACCCAACATCACTGCCGCATGCCACAAAGCTGAAACCTTCGTTTAGCAGTTCGGCGGCAAATGACGGATCAGAGACCAAGGTGCCCACAGGCATTCCCCGGCTCATTAGGGCACGGGCGGCGGGGCGGATCAGTTGCCAAACCTCGGGGTGCATCGGTTGGCCGACGAGACCCATATCAGCACCAATATCTGCTGGTCCGAAAAATATCCCATCCACGCCATCAACCGCCGCATAAGCGGTAGCGTTCTCGACGGCTTGAACGGTCTCCAATTGGATCAGTATCGCCGTTTGCTTTTCAACTTCGGTAAAGTAATTTGTAATCCGTCCGAACCCGTTGGCACGTGTGGTTCCTGCCACGCCGCGCATACCCCGGGGCGGGTAGCGACACGCCGCGACGGCTGCGTGCGCCTCGTCCACGCTTTCGACCATGGGAAACAGCAACCCCGGCACACCGAGGTCCAGCAGGCGTTTGACCTTGACCGGATCGTTCCAGTCTGGACGGACGATTGCGGTTGTATCCGTCGCGGCAAATGCCTGAAGCTGACCAAGTAACGACGCCAGCTCGTTCGGCGAATGCTCCATGTCTAGCAAGGCCCAGTCATAGCCTGATGGTGCAATCACCTCGGCGGCGTA
>LAZR01001487.1_pt1 | contig 14809 bp, 3 predicted proteins | sample 329461 | NCBI WGS metagenome assembly LAZR01 (sample SAMN03002196, study PRJNA259156) | marine sediment metagenome | biome: sea floor; feature: Hydrothermal impacted sediments; material: marine sediment; isolation source: Loki non-amplified sample from Loki's castle hydrothermal vent sediment ...
GCTGAAAATCCCAATGCTGCAATTTTTAATCCTGGCGGAATGTTTGATATAACCTCTATCACGCCCTTAAGTCCAGTAAGTATTACTTTCGCTACTGGCAATGCAAATTTACCAAACTGAACTTGAAGTTCTGATAACGATTCTCTAACCTGTTGCAACCTTTTCGCATAGGTCTGCATCACAATCATATTACGTCTTTCAGCGGCACCTTTAGAATTCACACTATCTTCTAGTGTGTCTAAAACATCGTCCCAGTGGTCCATTAATATAATTAAATTATTATAATGACGCCTACCACCTATAGCTGTAGCAATATTTAATTTCTGTGCACTATTTAATTCATCCCATTTAGCAGCGAGATCGCCGAGAATATCAAACCCACTTCGAAGAGCGTTAGATTCACCTATAACAGGAATATCTATTTTCTGTAATGCTTCCGGAGCTTTCTGAGACGTTAATCTTCTAAACATAAATCTCAAAGAAGTTCCGATCTCTTTACCAGTTTGACGAGAAGTCTCACCAATACCTGTTATAATACCATTTAACTGATCAAATGTAACCCCAGCGGTACTGGCCACTGCGGCAGATTTCTTCAACGCATCTGCCAATGTCGCGGACGTAACGGCGTGCTTGGCAGATACCTCCGACCACGAATCTAAAAATCTAATAGTACCCTGGCCTTCTATCCTATATACCTTCATAGCAGCAGTAATAGCTTCCGTCGCATCAGTGGTACTTAAAGTGGTAACATTAGCAGCCAACATAGATGTTCTTGTTCTATCAACAACTTCTTCCTGAGCTAGACCTTGTTGCGCAAATACACGCATAGCATCAATTACTTGTCTTATTGGCAATCCGAAATCTTTAGCAAATGTTAGTGCAGATTTAGTTAGTTCTTCAAAATTAGTATTCAATGGACTCATAACCTGGCGTAGTTTAGAAATACCAGTCTCAACATCAGCCATAGTATTAATAGTATCCTGTAAAGCACCCACCATACCATATACAGTTCTACTCGCAATACCCCAATTAATAACACGTTTAAAAGCCTGCCCCACGCCTTTACGACTCTGCAAGGACGCTATCATGTCGTCATATTTCTCTGTAAATAAACCTATCTGCTGTCCAGTCGAATTTGCGGTTTGGCCTATATTTCTAAAATGTATAATTGAATCTTTTAGAACTTGCTTAGTAGCAGGATCAACTACTTTTTGTCGTAATGAAAATGCTTGACCACGCTCCGGACCGCCAGCAGCCTCAGCCGTTTTAAAAAATTTCCGTATTTGTGCTAAATTTCTCCTATGTAACAATGCTTGAGTCCCTGGATCCAAATTTGATGGTACATTTATAAGTCCTAATGCAGACCCACCAGGCCCACCAGAAGGCACGACCGCCTTCTCTAGTTGTTTTAATAATTTTACAGTCTCTTCTACATTAACACGCACTGCTTCGGTGTAATCAGCTCCTGAAAAACCGCTTATACGTAGTCTGTTATACGATTGTAATCCAGCCCTTAACTGAGTAATGCCTTGCACTAACTTATCAAAATCCCACTTTGCAACTGCTTCTTCGCCAAATCTACCAAACAGTTCAGCATCCATTAGTATTTCTTTCAAATCAATACCTTGAACTTTTCCCTTCGGCGCAATCAGCGCTGAAAAAGCTGCATTAACTTTTTCTAATGGTGCAGCAATGTCTTCAATATTAGCAGCGTCTAAATCAGCAGTGAGCATATCCAATATTGGCTTAAATGGAGTACCAGTAACAGTGGTCTGTTTTACAAGTTCTTCTATCTGCTTTGGACTTCTATAAATACCAGTCAGTCTGGCAAGCTCTTCATCCACAAATTGAGTCTTTTTACCTGAAGGACCTGCGGTCGTGAATATATCACTCATCTTACCAACAGTACCACGAATATTAGCCAAGAATTTCTCTATAACTTGTTCATACTCTATAAAAGCTTGCCTACCTTCGGGTGCCCCACTTTCTTGTTCTATAGTCTTTTTAAGCGCATCTAATCTGCGTAGAAAATATTCACTTATAGACTTCTTATAAAACTGCCAAATTTTCTGTAGGCCGCCTCTTTTCTCTACAGGAAGATCACCCATAGCCTGACTTAATCTAGAACTAATATCAATGCCTGGGCCTTTTTCAGCAGCCTCTGTCAGTAATCCAGCAATATCAGGCCCAAACTTCTGAATTTCTTCAGAATCAGCTAATCTATTAATCCTTATAGCTGCTTCATACAAAGCTCTTAAATTTTTATGTACTGCCTCGGGCCGGCTTGGTTGTATTCTTTCTATGTCAGCGGTGTAATCTTTCATAGCAGAAATAGGATTAATAATAGCAGCCTGATACTCTTTTAATGTAGTGGCTATTTTACGATAAGATTCTGGATCACCGCCTACCTGTACTATAACTCTTTCAATACTATCTATCAAAGCCTCTAAATTTGCAGCTACTTGTTCTTGGCCATCTTTTCCTTTAGCAGCGTCAGCAATCTCCTGAGCATCATCAATAGCTTTTACAATAGCTACCATCTCACGTGGCTCTGGTTCTATACCTCGTTGCATCCTGGTTATTATTTTTTCAATTCTTTTCTTTATTTCATCTTCATCATCAAAACCATCGCCTGGACCTCCACCACCGGGAGGCACAGGAGGTGCACCAGCTGCTCCTGCAGCAGCGCCACCTTTTGCAAACAAGAATTTTAGTTGCCGCTCTCCTTGCCCAGGCCCACCCAGAGCTTGAAATAAGTCTAAGTATTCTTTACTCATCCTAGCAAAACGCTCTTCTTCTTTAGAGGTTAATCTACCTAATACTTCTTGCGAAGTTGCTGGTGTTTCACCTACAGGTCTTGTAGGTAAAGTTTTTGCAAATTCTTCTGGTCCTATCGCTCCAAGTTTTTTGGCAAGTTCCTTATAAATCTTAGGGTATTCTTTTAACAAATCTGGAGGTAACCCACCAGTTACACTGAGAGATCCAAGTATATTACTAACAATACGTCTTGATTTTTCTACTTCTTTAATATCCTTATCAAACAATGCAGGATCAAATGCACCGATATCAATAGTAAATTCTTTCCTTGGATCGAATGTGCTTACTATAATTATTTTACCTACCGCACCTTCAACCCCTTTTAGATAAACATTTACCTGACTAAGATAATCTTCCAGTCGACGTATAATATTTTTTTCTAGATACCCTGTTGGATCAGCAGCTTTTAACTCTCGCAATTTCTCTTGTACAGTAGTCTGCTCTTTTTCAATCTCCTCAGATATCTGTCTCAACCTATCAAACTGAGCTGTGCTGTATATTGTTTTTATATCCGCTACTATTTTTTGGCCAGCTTCTTCATATACCACATCCAAATGGCCAGTGATCTTATTGCCAAAATCTTCTATAGGAACCTCTATCTCAGCTTTAGGAAATCTTTCAAGAAACTCTTTTTGTTTTTGTCTATGAACAGCAGTTCCACGTAATCCAGTTACTTCCAACAACGCACTAGGTTTTGTAAGACCAAGCATCTCTTGTAATATACCTTCTGTCTGTGTACCACCCCCAAAAGCACCTCCACCCTTCAGAGCGCTCGCTCTAAAAACTTCGTGCAACGGTACTTGTTTGGCCAGTTCTGGGCCTTTCGCTTTAGACTCCAAGTACTTTAAAGCATCTCTTTTTCTTCGTACTAATGCCTCACTTATAGCCCCAGTTAATGCATCAGCAACTCCAACTGTTGTTTCCTTTAGTTCTACAGTGGCAGCCGTATCAGGTATATCAAATGATTTAGCAACCTGCTCTAATTCTTTAGTCCTGGCGGTAGGAAACGATCTCTTATGCCATTCTTCAATAGCTTTAACTCTATCCTCTTGGCTAGTTATAGCTTCTTTCTCAGCCGCCTGAGTTCTTGCTGCACCTTTTTCAAAGTCTATATCAGGAAAAGCCCGTTCAAGGTACTCTTTCTGAGCCGGCACAGTTGCCATTATTTCAGACACTCTTCTAAGCTGTTCTATAGTACTTAATTGAAACTGTGCAAACTTTTGAATTTTGTCAGTGATTTCTTGTGCTCTCTGTTCTATATCTGCAGGCACAATTTGTTCTTCACGAACTAATGCTTCACGCTCTAAAAGACCTTTTACTCCTCCAAATATTCTTCCTCGCTGTTTTTCTTCAAACCCAGCTCCTATCAGTGCTTCCTCTTCTGGAATTAGAGATCTCAAACCAGCTATTTTAGATATATCTTCGACCTTAGTCCTGGCTGCTTTCTGGGCTGAGGCCATTTGATCTAGCCATTCAGTTATTTTGCCAGGCTCTGGTTGTTCCCCTGGCGCTCCGGCTTCTCTCAATACCTGTGCCGCCAGCTTATTAGCTTCTAGTATGCCAGAAAATGGTACAGTTACAGCACCAGCAAATCCTTGTGCCTGTTTTTCAAGTTTCTGCAACTCTTCTAATTCTTTGTATCTTTGCTGTATAGCGGTCAATACTAAGAATTTATGTACTCCACCAGTCTCCACAGTACCAGTTTCAGCAAGAGCTGTGGATAGAGAAGCTGCTGCTTTTCTCGCGGTTTTTAGATCCCTTCTAAATATATCTCCACCTTCGGCGGGTAAATTAATCTGCTCTGGATCAATTTTTATACCTGTCCTATCAGCAGCAGTAGCCATGGTTTCCATACTTGTTCGCATTTTATACAACGGCTGTAAATTAGTAACAATGTGCTTGGATATAGCTATACCTGTATCAGAAATTGATTCTTTAGCAATTCGAATTTCTGCGAATTGTTCTACCCCACCAGCAGCTTTGACATCACGTCTCAATTTCACTGTCGCTGGTGTTAGTGGCCCTTCCTCTAGTTGGCGCTGTAGATTTTTACTCAATCCTTTTATAGCAGCCCTTTGGATCATTCTAAATAATTCTTCAAAAGTTGCTTCTATATTCACCTTACTGAGTATACGCTCCATAAGAGCTTCTCTACTTATGTCAACCTCAGCTTCGGGCTCAAATAGTTGCAATTCTTTTTTTAATTCTTCTGTAGATAAGGAACCAAGTCTTAATTTCATCTGATTTGTAATTTCATCATTAAAATCAGACAGCTCCTCCCAGTTCTTATCTATACCTTTTTTCGCATCATCTAAAGACTTTCCAACAAATTCCGAAACATTTGATTTTCCTATCCTAGACAACAACTGAGGTCCAATGGCTTCAACGCCGGCATGTTTTACATCCATTCCTTTCTGTATAACGAAACGTAGTATTTCATTTACACGAGCAGCAAATTCGCCTACTGGATCTCTACCTAAGGCCATACTCTCTTTTGGAAAAGCCTTTAAAAATTCTGGGGCTGGTTGGAAAGCTTTTCCGGTACCAGCGACACCAGCACCAAAACCGGTTTCCATCTCTGATATCCTAGCTAATCTACTAATACCTTCGACTGTTCTACCTGTCTCTATCTTAAATAACTGACCACTAATAGCATCTGCATACTTCCGTTCCCATAACTGTCTACGTATTAGTTCCTCAGTTAGTTTAGCCATGTTCTTTGAAACCACATCAGCGGACTCACCAAGTTCTGGAATACCTGTTTCCGATGATCTAGCCTGCTTTATAAACTCTTCGCGCTGTGCGGCAGTTGCACCCACCCTCTTAGCCACGTCAGGTATTACTTGTTTCTCAACAAAACCACGGGCAGCTTCTGGTTGATCAAAAAGAGCGCCTAATACTTCTTTTATATTTAGATTTTTTACATCTTCTTGTATAAACGGTTTAGTAAGAAATTCGAATCCTTGAGTACCAGGGTGTTTTTTACTAAAAATATTGGCCATTTCCGACAAAGCTGCAACATCAGTTTCTTTTACAGCAGTAAACACTGATCTAAACAATGTACGTACAGCAGTAGTATCTTTGCCCAGAGCCTCAAAATGTTTTTTAATTTCATCACGAGATTCTTGTACTTGTCCAGTATGTATAAATAAGGCATCCCCATCAAAATCCAACTTCTGCTCCATACTGGTAAATGTAGGAATGGCTCGTTGTATAACTTTTAGCAACCCCTCTATAGCAGAAGTAAGTTTCCCAGCAGCCATGGCACCTTCTTCTGTACCTTTAGCCCATTCTTCTTCCCGTTTCTTTAATAGAGTTATAGTGTCTTCAGGCAATTCCTTAAGAGGCTTTATACCTACAAATTCTCTCAACTTATCCAGTGTTTGTGTAAGTTCTATTAAACCTTCTTGACCTTCCTTCTTTGCAAACCCAGGAGCTCCAGGAACGGCTATCGAAAATTTGCCAAGCGGACCTTTTACAAGATCTTCCATTATTCTGGCTATATGAGGTTGTATACTCGATACACCAGTAAATGGAAATCTCACAGATTGAACAAACACATCTTGTTCTTTTTTAATTAGTTCTTCAAGACTAAGAGCTATCTCACTTTTTTCACCAGTCCTGACTTGTATCTTCTTCAACATTTCTGAAGGCAATCCTATTTCGCCAGGCTTCAAAACTGGCAATCCAACTCTCTTAGCCTTCTCAACAAAGTCGCTATGTAATTCTGTTAGATTTTTTACATTCTTAACTATCCCTTCTATTCCAGGAATCTTCAAATCTATTACATATTCCTTTCCTAGCTCCTCAAGTAAGTTGTTTAGATCTTCTGTCTTATCTGCTATAGCAGATATAGCTTTTCCAGTAATTGCCGGCGTAACTCTCTGAAAGAAAACCTGTTCAATACCTTTCTTCTTACCAAATACTTCTTTACCCAGCTCTTTAAAATATCGTACTTTAGCCTTACTCAAAGCTTCTCGTCTTAGTTGTAAAGCCTCTTCAATGGATTGCTGTATACTTATACCTACATTCTTTGCAAACTCATCCAGGTTGCCAGCTTCCAGTTCAATGTCGAAAACTGTTTTTGCCTTAGTACGTTTTTCCGTCTGTCTCAAAAAAGATTCTAACAAGGGTTCGAATCCACCAGCTCTTTTAGCTTTAACTTCCAGTTGTGGAGTTCTGAATCTTGAAGGTATATCACCGGTAGCCCCTTCACGAAAAGCTTTTAGAGCGGAATTAATCTGATCTACTTCTCTTTTCAATGATTCAGGATTTGCGCCTATTAAAATATCAGAAAGTCTGCCAAATATTTTACTATATTGTCCTTTAAATCTTTTAGAAAACGCTTCAAAAGAAGGTAGTTCACCAGCTTCGGATCCTTCCTGATAAACTCCTGCAGCGGGACGTGTAGGCGAAAGAGCAGTCTTGAATTTTCCTATTGTGCGCTCCATGAACTCAATATTCTGTGGCGTAGAGGCTTTCTCAAGTTTTTGGAATGTTTTTATAGTATCTGTAAGTGTCTTGGTAAGTTCAGCACGGATAGTGGTTGCGAACTTTCTTTGGAATTCTTCACTAAGTCCGGCTCCACGCGTTCTAGCAGCATCAGCCAGCTCTTCAACACTTTTTGCAGCACTTATCAAGTTGGCCAAATATCTACCAGTACCTGTTGGAGCTTGTGTACCCAACAATTCTTCTTGATAAGTACCTCTTAAGGAAGGGCCTGGAACACGAAACTCTTCATATTTTAATGGTCCAGGTTTAGTTGAAGGTATTTGAGTTTTAAAAGCTGTTGGAAATTTACCTATATCAAATATTGTGCCTTTGAGTTGTTCAATTGTGCCTGTTGCCTCATCGAATTTTGTTATGTCTTCTAGTTTGACTGACTTTAAACTTTTCAACATAGATTCACGCATACCCACCATAGTTGGATCTAATGACTGAAAAGTCTTAATAAGTTCCCACCCCTGGTCAGAAGCCAGGGCAGTGGATGCTGCCAGCTCCTGCATCATTTTAGACCCTTCACCAAATACTCCTGCCATAGCAGCAAATGATTGAAAGTCTAACCTTAAACCTTTTACACCTTTTTCTATTTCACCTGGAGTAGCTTCCTTAAATATATGAGGCTCTTCAACTATTTGTAAAAATTTAGGAGCTACTAAACTTTGTACACGCTCACCAAATTCATTTACAACCTCAGTATAAACAGCAACTGCTTTTTCATATTCTAATAATTTATCTATTTCTTCTTGACTTATACTTGGTTTCTCAAACTTTATTCTTTCTATAACTCCTGCTAAATCTTTAAATGGTTCAAACCCAAGCTCAATCATAACTTCTCTAAGACTATCCCTGGCTTCTTTAGTTTCTAATAAGGCGCCTTTCTTTATATCATCACTTAACGTAGTCACACCAGTAGTAGATCCAATAAGATTATTAACAACTGCCTCTAATACTTCAGGCATTAAACCTCTCTTAGCTATACCACGCGAACTTATACGCGCTTCTATAGGCTTAAATTCAGTCAGAGCTTCCTCTCCAAATCTTGTTTTAGATATATCTTTAATTTCTTTAATACCAGCCACGCCGCTTGGTAATTCTACATCAAACATTGATTTAAACACCTGTGACACATCAGTAAATAATTTTTTCTGTTTTAATGCTTCTTCCTCCGTAACTAGTCCTTTGGATGCATCTTTAAACATCTCAAGAATAAATTTATTACCTGATTCAATAAGCATGTCATGCATTTTGAGTCCAGCTGCTCCGGCCATTCCACCCTCGGCCTTCATCAACTCAGATAATAATTGTCCCATACTTTTAGGTACTTCAGCAACACCCAACCCAGGCCCTGGCTTCACTCCAGCTCTAAACCCACGCTTTATAAAAGTAGATACATCTTCGATTGATTTTATACGCTTAGGTAATTCTGGATCACCTTGTTGAGTTACAGACACACCCTTTGTGCCAAAACGAGTTGTAAATTTTCTACCAAAGAAATTTAAAAATACCTCAGTCAGTGCGGCTGATTGTACTTCAGCAGTCTTACCCCTATGTTCTCTCATTACAGTTTCAATTTTTTTGCCTATATCAGCTATATCAGCTCTACCCCTATAACGCTGAGGAACACCTAGTATATCTTGAAATTGACCAGATACCTCACCTAACACTTTTTGAAATGATTCCTCACCCTGTTCAGCTCTTTTTCGAGCTTCGGGTAATACTCTTTGTAATCCCGGTTCTATCTCAGTTATACGTCCACCAGTCTCTAGTAATACTTTAGCAGGCTTTATTAAACGCTGAGTTATTTCTGTAAAAACCTTTGCCAACCTACCAGAAATAACTATTTGATCTTCAAACGTGGAAGCAGTATTTCTAAGTTCGGTCAGTACATTGAATCCAAATCCACCAGCCCCAAACTTACCAGATTCAATCATTCCTCTCTCTTTTGCACTAACTAAGGAAGGTATTTCTCCAGCTCCACCGCCTATTTTCAAAGCATTAGCAACATTCGATAATTGTCTGTTTATAGAACTAAATTCTTTAAAAGGAGCAGTTGCCCTTAAATTAGCAGTGCTCATATTTATCATAGTTTTGTCTATAGCTTTTAGATTGTTGTTTACCAGATTAAGTTGTTTTACTACAGAACTAGCCGCATCACTAACATCTAATGACGACGCAATTGGTTTTCCTAAAAACTCTTTTCCTTCAAATATACCAGGCTGTCCTAGTCTTTCTGATCTTCGTACAATATCTTTCCATAATAGTCCAGCATCCACTATATGCTTCGTTTGTTGTTCAGGCCCCAGCGGTTTAGCAGTCGGCCTTGTCAACACGCGCAAGCTTTCAACATCTACAGCGGTACGCTTTACACGTCCAGGCTCTATAAGCGGCATTAATCCTACTACCTCGTTAACCACAGACGATATGTCTCTCATACTACTAGTAAATCTCCCTATAGTAGCAGCCTGCTTCTCAATAAATGGGGTTTTACCAGCCTGAAATAATCTATCTAGCATGTCATAAAAATTCTCAAACGAAATAGTATCCATAGCTTTAGCTACATCTAAAAAACTCACTTTTAGAACATCAGCTTCTACTAACAATTCTTTTATACTACGAGTCGCACCTATAAATTCAGGAGCCTTTTCTGTAGTCAAAGTACCTCGTTCCATACGTCCCATGGCTACAGCTTTAGCCAAGCCGCCTTTGACCGTGGTTTCTCCTCCAAGCTCTATAACTCTTTTAACAAGGATAGCAGCTAATTTCTCAGCCTTAGCGGCCGTAAGTTCTTCTGCAGGAGTTCTTGCTCCAGCTCCAGACGGTATCCGTATAGGCAATTTAGAAATTTCACGCATCATACGTTCAAGCTCTACCGCAGGAGCTCCTAGTAACTGCATCTCCTTAGCCAATCTTTCAAGACCAGTATTAATTGTTGCAAAGTTAGCAACAGCTCTCTCAGCACCAAATTTTGTTTTAAACGCTGGAAGTCCTTGTTCCCCTACACTAATAGCTGGTATAGCTAGACGTTTTACAAAATCTTCCATCAATTTCTTTTCTGCTCTGGCCTCTAAAACAACTTGGCTGAATAATCTAGTAAGATCTGTCTGACTCGTTATTATATCAGCTGGTGCAATAGTTTTTTCCTTTATATCTTTAAATAACTTACCTACAGCTTTTCCCATTTCCTTAGCAGTCTCACTAGTTAATCCGCCTATCTCCCTATAAAGAGCGTCCGCCATAGCTTCAGGAGTTCTAAACGAAGACAACTGAGCCTGTACAAAAGCCTGTTTGAAAGTATCTATTAATTCACCAGCGGTACCTCCTTTCGGTACAAATTGCTGAAAGTCAGAAGCTATTGCTTTACGAAGCCCTCTGACATCTACTATTTTTAGTTCAAACTCCCCTTTACCAGTGGCTAATTGAAAAGCTTCTCCGGCTTCGGTTTTCAATATTTGCATGCCCTTAGTCATGCCTTTCTCAAGGGAATTAACTATATTATTCTGTAGTTTGTCCAATGACTTGGCTAAATCACCAAATATAGCTGCGGCTTTTTCTTCCTTGACTGCTCCAGCGGGTGCTTTAAAAGCGAACGGATCAGCGGTCGGTCTAGGCCCTATTACCTGGCCTCCTTTAAAAATATTAGCTTGTATATTTGATCGTAATTTAGCAAGATCCTCTATTTCAATTACAGCTTTGTTTAGAGATTTGGTAGTATGCTCAGCAGCAATTGAGGCATCTTTAATATGTGTAGAAAAAGAATCAGCACTGTCAGCAATCTTTGCAGCAGATTCTCTTGTTGCCTTTTGTAACTCCTCAAAATCGCTGGTTGAAGATTCTACAGTTTTTTGAATAGAGTTTAACTTGGAAGCTAAATCTCCCTCAGCAGCTGCCAATTCTTTTGTACTTCCATCAACAGCTTTTAATAACGTAGCCGTAATATCTAGGTCAAACGTAGCATCGTGTAGCCCTTTACCAAACGACTTTATCTCTACACCAGCAAGCCTAAAATCTTCCTCAAATTTAGCTAATGAGTGCGACATGCGTTTTGGAAAAGCTTTTCTAGCCAAATCCAGAGTGTCCACTAATTTATCGATAGCCGAATCTATTTCAATTCCGGCTTTCTTGAAATGCTGTTCTAAAACATGTATATCAAACCCTTTTATATTTTGACCAATTATAACTTCAGCATCCTTTAACACGTCGGCCAATTTCTTCATAGCCTCAGTAGCTTCCATACCTTCTTTTTGCAGTTTTTCAAATGCGATAGGCTCAACTTTACCAATATTACCTATTAGTTTTTTATATTGTTCCTCTGTAGTTACACCTTTAGGCGGCTTTACAAGAAACTGACCTTTTTGGGCCTTACCGGACATTATATCAGCTATCGTTCCTTTTTGAAATCCTATCTGACTAATAAACTCAACTGCTGCTTTTTTACCAAATTCAGTAGCCACTTTTTTAATTTCAGAGGTCTCCAAATCAACAGCGACTACAATTTTCTGACCCAGCTTTTCTTTTATATCTTTGAACTCTGCTCCCATATCTTTAAGAGCTTTATCAAACAGAACTGGAGGAGCCATTCGTTCTGTAGGTCTACCAACAGGCTTAGTTTTAGCTCCTACAGCTTTTGACAATTCACCAATACTTTTAGACAACTCTTGAGAAGATCTTTCTTTCTTTTTAAGTTCTGTTAAAGCTTTTTCTAATTTATTTACAACGTCCGCTCTACCAGTCTCAAATGCCCTAGAGGTCTTTACTCTCTTAAGCGCATCAGTAAGTGCTTTTACATGTTTAATAATTTCTGGAGCATTTTTTATCGTTGCTGCTGCACCGCCAGCGACGCCGGCAGCTTTAATACCGGCTGCAATCTCTGTGGCTATTTTACCTGCTGACACAGCCTTTTCTATAGCTTTAGGTGTTTCTTTCAATACAACACTTACCTTACTAAGCGCTCCCTGTAAATTATTAATTGCTTTTTCCAACAGAGCCAGTCTCTTTTCATTACGTTTAACTACTGCAATATCCACCTCACCAGTTTTTTTCACAATTTCAGCAGACCTCTCCAATGCCCGTTGAAGCTTATCTGCTTGGCGAGTTAATTTAACAATAGTCGTAGCCAGATCCTTGGTAGATTTATCGGTTGACGACTTTTCTATGTTTTCTATTTGGATTTTGTAAGTATCGACCGGCAAGTAACAGTCCTCCTATATTAATAAAAATTATATTAAGAATATTTACAGGACCTTTCCTTGCCGTGGTTGGTAGGTTATCTACGAGATGGTTTAGTTCGACGTGTGCGTTTTCTAATGAAGTTCCTGTCCTTGACAGCCTGAGCTTCTCTCGGCTGAGCATAATCTATATCCTCATATAATTCATTTGCCTTAGTAATTATAACTTCATCCTTGTCAAATGCTGACAATTTACCAAATTTCTTTTTATTCTTATTTGCTATTGATTCATTTTTACGTTCTTTATAATAATCATTTAAATAAGCATCCAGAGCCTCATCATCTGCTATAATATCTTCAGAAGGCTGATCATCTGGCAACATTTCATATATATTCTGATAATAATGTGACCAATATGCCAAGTTCAGCATATCATTAGTATATTGAGATGCCGGAACCCCAAACAGAGGCTCCGACGTTTTTAAGCTTGTAACATATCTTATTCTCCACAAATTACTACGTGCAATAGATCTAATATGTGAAGTAAGTATACCGCCATAAAATAGTATAAACTCTGAAATAACACTTTGTCTAAATACAAGTCTATACTCATTCAGAAATAAATCAAATTCTGACCACAATAATTCTTCAGTCATAAAATTATAAGCACTGCTCCAACACAAATATAAAATTCTATACTCTTCAGCTTTTGTCTCAGCCGTCATTGAAAACTTAGATCGTTCTTTAATCTCTATTGTTCTTATCTCATCTTCCAGTTTATGTATAATACCTTTTATTCTATCTTGGTTGGCTTTTACTTTTACTGTTTTAGCCAGTAAAACTTTTTGTGCTTCAAGTTTAGACTTCAAAGAAGATAATTTACGACGATCTTCCGGAGTAAGTAAATTACGATCTTTCATCAATTCCTTCATTTTATCAATAGATAAAAGACCTTCTTCTATAGAATCATTATATTCCTTATCATACAATCTACGTGATTTCATCAAACTATAACGACTTGGAAATTTAAATAAAACTACCTCATCGCCTATATCCAATATCTTGTATCCAGAACTTATTTGATCTATATACCTTTCTACCTCTTCATGAGTTAATTCCATTTATTACTCTGAAGTAATTGTCTTTTTAGGTCGGCCCCTCTTAGTAGCAGCTTTGGCCTTTGGTTTAGATTCAACCTTTAATTTAGGCTTTTCTTCTTCAGGCTCATCATCCTTTATCGTCATTTTTTCTAACTCCGCCAATGCTTCTGTAGCTTTAGTCTGTATTTCTTCCTCTATCTCTTTAACCGCTACTGCTTCAGGAGTCTTCTCAAGAAAATCAGAATCTAATCCTTGCAAATATAACATAATCTCAAATCTCGCCCTCATAGCAAAAGACTGGTTTTTTTCCACTAAAAAATCGGAATATTCATCCCAAACTTTTTCACCTTCTTTGGTCTGCACCATTCTAGAAGTCAAGTATTCAAGACGAGAATCATCAGCAATCTGTTCACATGTATTAGCCATAGGACCATTCAACCGCTGATTCCAGTTAAACAGTTCTTCCCTAGCAGCCGCTACTTCTAACGCAGAAGTTTGCTTATCGTCTAAACTATTAACGGACTGCAGTTTTCCAACTTTTACAGATAGCTCATCAGTCAATTCCTTTTGTCTTTGTTCAAATTCAGGACCAACAATACCTCTACGCATTAAAATATCTATCATTTCAGCAGAAGTAGTTATGCCCTCTACCAGAGACTTTGTATACATTTTACTATACTGCCAGTCAGCGCCACGTACGTCATCAGCAGTGGGCGCAGCTATGTAGTAAGTCTTATTAGTAACCGGTTCCGCAAATTCTCTCCTGCCTTCCAAATTCAAAGTTTCCTTGTTTTCTTTATCGGCCATGTTAATATCCTCCTTTTATTATATCCCTACCTGCTTACTAATTCTTGTCTCAATAATAGTTTCAGCAGTTGGCTCATATTTTACATCGTACCTCATATTTATTTCTTTACTAATATTTCTTATACAATTATTACCATGTCGCAAAATTTTCGACCTCAGTTTTTTATACTGGTCATTGTTGGGAACTGCGACTTCCGCATAATCAAGAATTTTCTCAAATAACACAGTAATTTCTACCGAAATATCTCTAATCAACTTATCCTTATGTCTATCTACCTTTTCATCCATTCTGATATCTCTCCTTTCCATAATTATAAAGGTGGGAGATAAAATACCCCCACCTATATTTTCCAATATACTTACTATGAATTTCTCCTAATCGAATTACCATCAGTGATATGCATAATATCAAGATCA
>LAZR01001488.1_pt1 | contig 14807 bp, 6 predicted proteins | sample 329461 | NCBI WGS metagenome assembly LAZR01 (sample SAMN03002196, study PRJNA259156) | marine sediment metagenome | biome: sea floor; feature: Hydrothermal impacted sediments; material: marine sediment; isolation source: Loki non-amplified sample from Loki's castle hydrothermal vent sediment ...
GCCTAATCTAACCATCCTCGTTCCAGAAAGTGAAGTAATCTTTTTGTAGTTTTCGCTTAGAACTCGGGTGCCCTGTGTTGTATTTTCAGCATCAGGAAACCAGAAGCCGCCATCGTTTTTAGAAATAAAACTGTACTTTTTCCCCAGGGCATTTAAAATATCAACATACATACTTATCCTTCCAGAGCTTCCAAGCCTAAACTCCTTTTCAATTCTTAGATCAAAGTTGTGGTAAGGTTCAGCTCTTCTCGTTCCTGGCTTTTCCAGGAGAACCGTTGCTGGCTCGCTGTAAGCATTATTACCCTGAACCCAGGAATCAGGGGGAATAATCGTAACGCTTCTGGGCAATGGCGTGCCGCTCATATAGGTGTAATAGCAGCTTGCAAAAAAATCATAGGGAAGTTGATAAGTCCCCATTAGCTTCAGGACAAGAGGTCTGTCAAAGTCGAGGCTCGAATCTTCTGGAAGGTTAACCAGTAAAGAATTAGGATTGTCTGCTGCTCTTGAAAATCCCGAGCTAGCGTCGTAATTTAAGCCTATATTCCCTGTGGTTTTGCTGATGACTAAAGAACCGATCAACTGTAAATTGTTTAACATTCTTTTTTGGAATGCTATCTCTAATGCCTGGTACTTTCTCTTTAACTCCGGAACATTTTTCAGTTGATAGAAGAGGACCGGTGTGTTCGAAGATCTGTAATAAGCGCTGACTTGAGTATCGGGAAAATCATCAACTTCGGGGACAATCGTTTCAAAAGGTATCCACCAACCTTGGGTATCCTGGGCGATTGTATACCAGTCTTTATCAGAATCAGGGTCGTAGAGAACATTTTCAATAATGTTTCGTTTGGTTTTATGTATGTAATTTATTCTGATTGAAAAATCTTTGAACAGTTCTTGGTAGAGCCCGATTGTGAATTCATTTGTATAAGGAGGTTTTATATTTGGAGCTATCCTTTTTTTATAGTCCTCCTCGCTATACGACCGCAAGTCTTCAGGATAGAGGGTATAGGTATCGTCCACATCTACTAGGCCATCCATGTTTTCGTCGAACCAGTAGAATTGGTGAGAGCGGTGAGCATAAAAAGGGTTGAGAGCTCTGAGGTAGTCCAGCATCAAATATTCAGTGTAACGAGAAAAGGAAGCTTTGAAGAGATGTTTCCCATTTCCCAAGATATCGAAGCTTAAGCCAAAGCGGGGCGACAAGGCATTCCAGACCATTATATTTTTCCAATCTGGGATTAGATTTGTGCTATAAGGATTCACACCATAGAGTGGCTCGATTAATTCTTCGCCAATTTTTAAGGAAACCGGATTTCCGCTTTCTCCTTTCTGGCTTGAAGGAAGCTTGGTACTACTCCGGTCGAATCTCAGGCCTAAAAACAGGGTCAATCTTCTGCCAAAAGAGACTGAATCCTGAGCAAAAAGGCTTAGCCTTGAGAGTTCGTTCTGGCTAAATTCTCCTTCTGCTTTTCCTGCAATGGAAAAAGAAACTTTTCCTTTATCGACTGGATTACCTGTTACCGGAGATATAGCCTGGCCGAAATAATTAGGGTCGAAATAATAAGGATTTCCATAAAAGTAGTGCTGCAACAAGTTATCTGTTTTCCATGAAGTCCATTCTCCGGAAGCAAATTCATATTCTACTCCACCCTTGAACTCGTGATCTCCAAAAAAACTCTCTTGAAACCGAGTGAGATATGCTCCTGCCTGAAATCTTTTTTTCAGCTGAGTTTCGTTGAATCCAGCACTTCCCCAGAGATGTCCTGTACCCTCATTGAAATATTGAGGATTGTCTCTCCATTTTTCATCTAGTCTCAAAGGAAGACTGTGTTCAATATAGCCTGCTTTTATGGCTCCTAAAGTATTTTGATCAAAAATGTAGCTTAGCGTTCCTGATGCAGTTGAGTTTTTTTCACGATCCAAGATTTGCGTGGCCTCTTTTGGAAGATTCCAGCTTAGATGAGATTCAGACACTGATCGGTAGCGATCAAAATAGTTAAACATTCCTGTTACTTTAAGCTGGGGAATAAACTGACTTGTCAACTTGAAAAATCCCATTTTTTCGTTCCCACGCCAGTTGAATTCTTTGTGGCTGTTGCCCTGAGGGTCAGTCCAGGGAATAAAATCAGTAGTTCGAGATAAAGAGATAGAGCGTGCATTCGTGAAAAACCATATCTTATCTTCCAGCAGTGCACCTCCTAAAGAGAAAGAGATGTCCCCTAAATATCTATCGAGCGGAGGGGGGGAAGCTCCTGTCTCACTTATTTCTTCTTCAGACCTCAAGGTGCTTCCCAATTTTTCATTTGCATAATAGAGATTAATGTCTCCTCTGAATCCATTTCCGCCTGATTTGGTAACCACATTGATGTATCCTCCTTCAGTGAATCTGACTTGCGCAGGATGGGCAGAGGTTTCTAATTCCACTTCCTCAATAATATCAAAATTTATATTGGTGAGGAGATGCATTCCAGAAGGATCGTTCATGATTATACCATCAAGCGTATAGATGTTGGCCCGGACAGTGGAGCCGTGAACACTGGACGCTTTTTGATTGGTCACGCTATCTTGAGTTACACCAGCCGCAGAGTTAATGATCTCATGGAGGTTTCTAGCGAAAGGAATATTATTCAAGAGGTCTTTGTCTATGTTTACTGAAGTTTTTGTCGATTCTTCATCTAATGTAGGCGTAGGAATGTTGCTTGTGATCTCTTCTTCGATCAGAGTTGCTTCCAGGGTAATATCGAGGTTTACTGTCTTTCCAACGCTGACAATGATATCTTCTATGTTTACTGTTTTAAATTCGGGCTTTTCTGCCATGATTTTGTAGATACCAGGAGGAAGACCAGGGAATCTGATAGCACCTGTCTTTGAGGAGAGATAAGTCCGAATTCCTAGCATGGCTGGTGAAGAAACATAAATGAAGGCGCCCGGTAAAGGGTTTCCTGCCTTGTCAGTTATCTTCCCTTTGATGGAGCCTGTTTGTCCTTGAGCAAAAGCTCTGGAGGCTATTCCAGTCGAGAGAGATAGAATCAATAGAAATATGAATATTTTCTTTCCCACTTTGTGTCTCCTTTATTTACCCATCCTGTTAAACGGGATTTTTCTTTGATCTTTGACATGGAGCATCTTTTTTTTCTTTTTATTGATTCTTTAAAATAGTAAACTATGAAGTAAGAGTCAAGACATCAAGAACTAGAAAAGAGCTAAAAATTAAGATGAATAGTGCTAAACCCATGGTATATATGGCATATCGAATATTTGCAGGAGCTTGATTTGTCAAGCTCAACTTTTGTTGTAGAGCGGATTTTGTTTTCTACTGCGGAAAAAGAAATACTTATATCGATTGAGAATTTTTTGGCATAAAAATTGCGCTAAGTTTGTTATATGGATTCTATAATTATGACTTGAATTTATTTGTGGTTCACTTTAACTTGTTAGATGGAGAGTATACATATATTAAGATAATAAAGGAGTGTTCTTGTGAAAAAGAAATTATACATTTCTTTCCTTATAATAATTACTGTTTTCTTCCTTATTGGGGGTAAAAAGAAAGAAAAAAGCAAGGTTCCCCCTGCTTACAAAAAATGGCTGGAAGAGGAAGTCGTTTATATCATGGCTCCAATTGAGAAGGAAGTTTTTCTTAAGCTTGAGACAGATAGAGAAAGAGACCTTTTCCAAGATGCTTTCTGGAAACACAGAGATCCTACTCAAGGCATACCCACAAATGAATTCAGGCAGGAACACTATCGGCGTATAAATTATGCCAACCATTTTTTTGGAAGGGGGATACCAAAGCTAGGCTGGAGAACTGACAGGGGAAGGGTACATATCATTCTGGGTGAACCCATTGATATACAAAGGTTTGAGGGAAAGACTGTGATTTACCCTACTGTAATATGGTTCTATCAAGGCCTTACAAAGCTTGGTCTTCCTCCAGGCTTTTACCTTGTTTTTTTTCAGCAAGGAGGCATGGGAGAGTTTAAACTTTACAGTCCTCTCAAGGATGGCCCCCAGGCTTTGATGACATCTTATTGGGGAGACCCTATGGATTATTTAATGGCCTATAATGAGCTGAGGGAGATGGAGCCAGACTTGGCTCAGGTTTCTTTGTCTCTTATCCCTGGAGAAGGTGGTGCTGCTGTTATTGGGCGGCCTTCCCTGTCTTCAGATTTATTAATACAGAGAGTTGAGACAACCGCCATTAGACAAATAAAGGAGAGATATGCCAAAAAGTTTCTTGAGTACAAAGATATCGTGGAAGTGGAATATACGGCCAATTATATCGATAGTGATTCTCTGGTCAAAGTGATTAAAGACCGCTCAGGGTTTTATTTTGTTCACTATGCTATTGAACCAGCAAAGCTTTCTGTGGACCAATACGAGAATAAATATTACGCCAACCTGAAACTTAACGGTACTGTCTCGAACCTGGAAGGGAAAAACATTTATCAATTTGAAAAAACCATTTCTCTTGATTTTGATGAAGAAAGAATAAAGAGCATAAGGCGCCAGCCGCTGCTTATTCAGGATATGTTTCCTCTTATCCCCGGGAATTACAAGCTTTCCATCCTGTTTAAAAATGAAACATCCAAAGAATTTACTTCACTGGAGCGAAACCTTGTCATTCCGCAGGAGGAGGAAGCGCCCCAGATGACTTCGCTCATTTTAGGCTACAGGATTAAAAAGAGCACACCCCAGCAAGACAGGCTGCGGCCGTTTCAGGCTGGAGAATACCAGATTTACTTCCAGGCGAATAGAGTCTTTCTCAAGGACGGCAATTTGATCATAGTTTTCCAGATTCATGGCCTGAGCGGGGAATTGAGAGAAAAAGGAGAGGTCAAATTTACCTTCCTTAAAAGCGGAGAAGAATTTCTCTCTAAAAATAGAAAAGTTGCAGAATATCAAGATTTGCCAAATATTCTGGAGCAGTTTGATCTTAGCCAATTCCCCCCAGCTCACTACAGGGTTCAAGTCTCTCTTTTTGTTGATGGTCAGGAAGTCCTTTTTGATAGCGAGGAGTTTGATATAACTCATCTTGAGGCCATAGCACGTCCCTGGGTTTATTCTAAACTCTCGCCTGATACCCAAGATCCTCTCCATTTTTATTTGATAGGCACGCAGCTTTTCAACAGCGGCAAGATAGCCGAGGCTCGGGTCAATCTGGAGAAAGCGTTCCAGAAAAAACCAGATTCAGTTGATTTTGCTTTAAATTTGGCCCGGACTTACATGGTCTTGAACGAATACAAAAAAGTTGAATCTTTGCTGCTTCCTTTTATAAACCAGCCTCAGCTGCCAAAATACGAGGTGTTTTTTATGATGGGCAAAACCTACCAGAATTTGGGAGAGTTAAGCAAAGCAATCGAGGTCCTGGATAAAGCTATCTCTAGTTATGGAATAAATATCAATTTATTAAATACCATTGGCGAGTGCTATTTCCAATTGGGTGAGCCGGACGAAGCCCTAGCAGCCTGGCAAAAATCCCTGGAGATAAACCAGAATCAGCCTCAAATCAAGAAGAGTGTTGAGGCTTTAAAGGAGAAAAAATGAGTAATTCATTAAATTTAGAGAAAAAATCCAAAAAAATCCCCCTTGCCCTTTGTTTCCTTCTTCTCTCCAGTTCCTTTCTTGTTTTCTTTTCTTCCTCCTGTCGCCTTTATAATATAGAGCGCAAGTTAGATCCTGTAAATGCTGATTTTATCTCCAAGGTCAAGTATATCATCACCAGAAAAGAGAGAAAAATTTTCCTCGAGCTCCCCAACTCGGAAAAAGAACAGTTTATAGAAAAATTCTGGGAGCGTCGTGATCCTGATCAAGATACCGAAGAAAACGAATTTAAAATGGAGTATTTCAACCGTATAGAAAGAGCATCTGAACTTTTTGTAAGTGAAGCCAAACCAGGATGGTTGACCGATAGGGGAAGAATCTACATCCTTTTTGGTCCGCCCATGGATAGAATGAGATATCCTATGGGAGGAGATCCCTACAGCCGCTGCCGGGAGATCTGGTACTACGGAGCTTTCCCGGTCGTCTTTCTTGATTCAACCTGCACAGGGATCTATTCGCTGGTTACTTACGATCTCACAGGTATGCGACAGTTTAACCTGATGTATATGCATGAGCTCACCAAAGCCCAGGCAAGAGCCCAGCAGACTTTTGGAAAGGAAAAGAGATTTTTTGATTTCAAATGGAGGGTAAAGAAAGATGTTGTCGAAGAAGACAGAGTTGAAGGCACAATCACCATAGAGATACCTTACGGCAATATCTGGTATAAGGCTGAAGGTGATATGCTGGAGACTGTGCTTGATGTTCGCCTGGAGCTGAAGGATTCTGAGGGTAACCTCATCTGGGAATATGAAGAGGCCTTTGCCATCGCAATTAAAGAAGACGAGCTTAAAGAAAAGCAAAACAAAATGTACGAAATGGAAATCCCTTTAATCTTGGAAAAAGACTTGGAGAGGCTTCGTCAGGGAAAGAATCTGCTTCATGCTCTCATCATAAATAGAACCGGTGGCGAAGATTTGAAAAAGGTCATGGAATTCCGCTTATAACCTTAAGCCTAGATCATATTTAAAATTATTATTTTTGTTTATCTCAGCTACTATCAAGTCTCAAGTTGATTTATCCGGTCTAGCTAATCATCTAAGCCTAGCGTCTCTTCCTTGAATTTTTGGAGAATATAAAATAAAATAAGGTCTCCGAGGATTTGTGGAAAACCGTTGAAAAATTGCAAGCGAAAAAGTTTAATAATGAGAGAAGCATGATAATAATCTTAACCTTTTAGGGAGGATTTAATGAGAAGCAAAAATATATTCATTATATTTATAGTTTCTGTTCTATGCTTAAGTCTCTCTCTGACTCTTTCCGCTCAGCAAGGACGTGGAAAGGGAAGGATCCGGGGACACGTTCAAGATGAAGTTGGCGATCCAATAGAAGGAGCGAAAATTGAAGCCATCCATCTTAAGTATAAAGTCACCTTTACCTCGGAATCTGATGAGAAGGGAAGCTGGGCTGTAATGGGGCTGGGAACAGGATATTTCCGTATTACCGCATCCAAAGAAGGATATGGAACTGTTTTCCATGAGATGAGAGTCAGCCAATTTTCAAAGCAGAATCCTCCTGTTAGTTTTATCATGAAGAAGATCCAGGTGGCTAAGATGAACATGCCAGCCATTCAGGATGAAGGATCGGTAGCGCTATTCGAGGAGGGAAACGAGCTTTTTGATCAAAAAAAGTATGCTGAGGCAGTCGCAAAATTTGAGCAATTTATCGGGCTGAATCCCTCCGTTTATCAGATTAACATCAATATCGGCAATTGCTATAAAGAAATGGGTGAGTATGATAAAGCCATTGAGATCTACACTAAGATTTTAGAGAAGGTAAAAGAAGAGAAAGAGTCCATCGGAGGTGATGAAACCGCCGCCAGAGCTCTGGCAGGTATGGGAGAAGCCTATTTTAAGCAGGGCAACCTGGAGAAAGCGAGCGAATATTTCAGGCAGGCAATAGATAGTTTCCCGGAAGATGAAACTCTGGCTTTTAATGTGGGAGAAATATTCTTCAAACAAGGGGAGACAGACAAGGCGATTGAATATTTCCTGCTCGCTGCTAAAATCAATGAAAGCTGGGCTCCTCCTCATAGGCAGGTAGGCTATGCTTATTTGAACAAAGGCAAGTACAGGCTTGCTGTCGATAGCTTAAAGAAATTTGTAGAATTAGCTCCTGACGATCCGCAAGCTGAGAATATTAAGAATCTAATTCCTAAGCTGGAAGAATTGATCAAGGATTATTAAAAGTTAATTATGAAATTTTTACTTTTTTATATCAACAATATCTAATTTTCGGAGTCTTTTTTGGGAGATATTATCACGAACCGAAAAATAGATTTCGTTTTTCCCTATATTCAAAGGAACGAAAAAGCTTTGCCTGATAGTGTATTTTTCTGAGAAATTTTTCTTAAGATTTTTGCTGGAAATATGCTTGCTTATCACCTTATTTTCCCGGTAAGAGCTTTTTTCTCCGACGAACTTGACCTCTATACTTAATTCTAAGTGATAATCCCATCCATCACCTTTTTTCTGATATCTTATGGCTCGGTAAGGAATATCAAAGGCGCACTCAACAGCATAGGTTCCATCCTTACTTTTTTGTATCTCACCCAGAGATTTGGAGTAATCAAGGAAGGGAAGAAAGGCAGAAAAAGATTCACTCCCCTCTATTTCTCCTATCCATTGATACTTTACCATATCGGGATCGCTCTGGTGAGGGGACATCATGGAAAAAGGCTTCACCTCCACATCAGTCGTTAATCTGTAATTCCCGGTGCCGTCATAATCGACAAAAGTGAGGCGCAGAGGCCCGGCGAAATAATCTGGGTACTGGTTGTAGATCCAGATATCTGTCGGTTTTTCAGTGAAGGTTCCCTCCTCTAATAAATTTGCGCTGAGTTGTCTCTGGTCTCTACTGAATTCTTTTGATTTTTCCCCCATGGTCTTTTTGATAACATCCATGGGAGGGCCCAGGAGGATATAGATTCTACCTTTATCAGTCATCCACCCTGGAATGCCAGCCCCGAAAGCCTTATCAGCCACAGCCAGCCTTGTGTAGTATACTGAGCGGAATTCGTTTTCAGGGGTTGAAGGATCTGAATCACGCCTTGCCCAGAAATCTATGATAAACTCTCCTCGGTCTTCGGGAGGCATTGCCCGAAAAATTCTTTCTTCCTGAGGGGTGATGATATAGCGGATGATATCCAAGAATTTCTGGCTGTTGGAGTCAACGGGAGGTTTTAAGATTTTATGAGAAGAAGTGCAAGCCGAATGGAGCAAGAGAGCAACAACGGGAAGCAAGCAGAGAAAGTAACTTTTCTTCATGCTCTTATTTTAGAAATATAATTTTGTTATAGAAAAAAAATGGTTTAATGTCAATTTTTTTGTATTAATTATAAGTTAGCCTTTCTCTTTTTTCTTTCTCTTCCCCAAGCTAACATGATACCAAGCTTACCCGGATCATTTCTGGCTCTGTTCAATCAGGGCGTCTAATCTTTCCTTTTCAGCAGGAGTCATCAGATAGTAGTATCGTTTTTTATGCTCACTGAGTAAATCAAACGCTTTGGTTTTATCGCCAGTGTTTAAATAGGCCATGGCTAGATCAAAATGAGCCTGACGGAAATCGGGATCTGCTTCCAGAGCTTTTTCCCAGCAGTAGATGGCTCCTCCCAGGTTTCCTTGCTGCCTGTAGGCATGGCCCAATCCATAGTAGGGAGCTGGGAATTCAGGATCTAGTTCTATGGCTTTTTTGTAGTACTCGAAGCTTCTGGAAATGATTAAGGAATCTTTTGATTGCAGTCCGTGGGAATAGCAGGCATTGGCCAAGTTGTTGTTGAGCTCAGGATGCTTATCATCCAGGGAAAGACCCATTTCGAAGGCTTTGATCGCCTCCTCAAAATTGCCTTTCTTGGCATAGGCAGTCCCGAGGTTACTCCATATTTCGGGATCATACTCAGCTTCTCTAATGTTCGTTTTTTCGAAAGAACTGATGACTTTGTCATACTGTTGAACAGAAATGAGCGCTTTCATGTGTTCGATAAATATCTCGTAGCTTGAAGGAAGAGCATTGAGCCCTTGCTCCAGGATTACAAGAGCCTCTTCTGGATTTCCTGTCTCTTGATAGATAGAAGCAAGATGTTTATATGCCAAATCTACATCTTTTCTTTCTTCTATGATTTCCTTTAAGAGCTTGATTCCTGCGTCTTGTTTTCCCTTCTTATACAGTTTCCAGCCTTCACCAATTTTATTTATATAAGGAAGGAGGACCTTCACATCATCTTTTGCGCTAAAATCCTTCTTTTGTGAAACTCGAACACTCGAGATATAGCCTAAGCTTGCCAGCTTTTCGCGAGTTTTTCTGCCGACTTTTTGAGTAGCGTCAATTTTCTCAGCTGGTGTCAGGGCATTGATTATTTCCTTAAGCTGCGATGTAAGTTTAGCTACTTTTTCTCTTTGGGCAAGATTGTTAAGCTCATCAAAATCACGGTTCAGGTCATACAGCTCTGGAATAGGAGAGTCTATAAATTTTTTCTTTTTGAGGATAAATCCCTTCAGGGGGGCCCATCCGCGACTGTAGTAGGGATACAAAGATTCGAAGTAGATTGGCCTTTCTGGCAGTTTTTTCCCCTTTAAAGCCGGGAGGAGAGAGGCTCCCTGGAGAAAAGACGGCTTCTTTATTCCTAGCACATCACAGACTGTCGGGAATATGTCGATATGACTGACATCGTAATCGATACGACCCGGGGCTGTTTCAGGATGCGAGATGATGAGAGGGATCCAGATGGATGAATTGTAGGCGAAAAAACCGTGAGTCTCCTCACCGTGCTGGCCTAATGACTCGCCGTGGTCCCCTGTGAAAATAATAAGAGTCGAATCGAACAGGTTGTTCTCTTTCATATAAGTGAAGAGATTTCCCAGGATCAGATCGACGTAGGCAACCTCCCCTTCGTACAGATTATCTTTGTATTGAGTTTTAAAAGGCTCCGGCGGATCGTACGGGCTATGCGGATCCCAACAATGGACCCAGAGAAACCAGGGTGATATTCGACCTTTCAGCCACTCAAGAGCAGCCTCGATCACAGCTTCAGCTTTTCTCTCTAAGGAGACGAGATTTACAGAATGAAGGCGGCTGTATTTATCGTCGTAGAAGTCGAAGCCCTGGGATAATCCAAACCTTGAATCGAGGGCGTAGGCTCCGACGAAGGCTCCGGTTGAATAGCCATTATTCTTGAGATGCTCGGCTAGGGTCAACAACTCTTCTCTTACCACGAAATTCAAGTTTTCATGAACTCCATGATGGTTTGGAGTTGTTCCTAAGAGTATATTCGCATGAGATGGCAGTGTGGTAGATGTGTTAGCGAAAGCTCTGGAAAAGAGCACGCCTCTCCCTGCAAGTTTATCGATATTGGGAGTTTTAGGGTATTGGCTGCCATAACAGCTCAACCTGTCAGCTCTGAGTGTGTCTATGGTTATAAGAAGAAAATTTTGTTTTGTCTCTTCTTTCCTTAGAGAATACATGGGGTGCGGGACAAACATAATCCTGAGAAGAATAAGCATCAGTAAAGACCAGGTATGATAGCGAATCTTTTTCATATCTCTTCTTTCTTCAGTAGCCCTATTCGAGAAAAAAACCATATCTTGAAATTTCATATCTCTATGTATAATTCTAAACGAAAAAGGTATTTTTTTCTTTAAATAAAATGGCTGGAGAAATCTCTTAAGATTTCTAAAGAAAAAAGAGGGAGGGATAATTCCCTCCCTCTTATCTTATCGAACTAAGCAGGTAGCTCTTTTTGTACTAGAATGCGAACTTCGCTCCTATACGGAATGAACGAGAACCATAGGCACTCGTTATGTCTCCATAGTCTGAGTCGAGGTCAATTTCCGGAGGATCTCTGTAGGGCCAGATATATGGGTTGGGATTCTGAGAGACGTTGTAACCGCTTCTTCCCGCGAGGTTGAAGGCATCGATATAGAGACTCAGCTTGCCGAAATCACCAAAAGTGAAGGATTTCTCCACTCTTATATCCAACATGGTGTAAGGAGCATTTCTTCGAGTCCCGAGCGTTTCGGGAGCGACATCATCATAAGTGTCTTGAGTATCAATGCTGGATGGGAAGTAAACGCGCGAAATCGTTCTTCTCCAGGCTGATCCTGAACGGTGCTGGAAATAACCGGTGAAGACGATGTCCCCGGGGAGCATAACAGATCCTATGAGCTTGATCTGGAGCGGGCGGTCAAAAGCCACGCGGCCGTAGGAGTTTATCATAGTATTGGGGTTGTCGAACAAACTTGACTCGCCTTCTGTTGATCCGTATGTGGGAGAAGCATTACCTTTAAAGGCAGAATACAGGATCGAGCCCTGCAGCTGCCACCCGTTTGACATCCTCTTGTCGAAAGTCATAATTATAGCCGTGTATGTCCTCTTGGCTTCCGGTGGATTCGCGCCCATGTAAGTTCTTGTAGGAGCGCCATCAGCCAGGCCGTATACGGTCATTTCCTGGTCATCGTCTGTTCCCCATTCTCCATCCCAGCCAGGATCAGTAAAATCATACGGGAGCCAGATGAGGTTTCCCTGATCATCGGTGGCGGTAGGATCATAGCCGTTGTTTGTATCTACGTCCTCGACGATGTTCTTGTTTATCTTGTAGATGAATTGGAGTCCCAGTCTGAAGTCCCTGATCAGCTCATGGTCGACGCCTAGAATGAATTCATGCATATAAGGAGGCTTCAAGTCTGTGGGATAGTATGCGAAATCGGGGTCTTGAACATCATAACTGGTTAACCTGTACTGATCGCCTGTGTCGTCAATGTACTGAGCTTGAACAGGTGATCCATATCTGCCGTCGGATACAGGAAGATCCATGAATCCGTTGCTGTTCAGGTCGTACCAGTACCAGTTCATAGCTGTGCCGCTCATTATGTTAGCGGCGTTGTACTTAGCGGACCAGATTGGCTCATAGTAGCGGCTGAAAGAGGCCTTTAGAGCCGTCTTTCCGTCACCGAAGAGATCGTAAACGAGTCCAATTCTCGGCGAAAGAGTTGTGAACTCAACGATTTTTTTGTAAGGGGTAGTAATGGCATCAAAAGCAGAGGTTTGATTGAAGTCTATGCCGTCGTCGTTGTGATACTGATCGTTCAGCGCGTGGAGGAGTAGAGTGGGAGTTGCGTCCAGAGCGGGATTCATGAATTCGGGGCCGACACTATAAAGGTCGATCATATCGGGCCGTGTTTGCTCTGGTTCGTACTGGTAGCCGTAATCAATTCGGAGGCCAACATTGATTGCCAGCTTCCCTTTGACTATGCTGTCCTGGACAAAGCCAGAGAAACGGCGGGTGTTGTCATATTTCCACACGGTGCCTCGCGGACCAAAAGGACGCACTCTGAGCCGGCCTCGCTCGCCTCCGGTTGAGTAGTAATATTTGTTGCCAGCGTTGTAATCTCTCCAGTAGGTGTAGTAGGGATTGGCGTCCTTGTACCTGTCGAGAGCGTAAATAGTGTGCTCGAATTCACCGCCAAACTTTATTTCGTGGCTTGCTCCCAAGAAGTCATCTTTAAAGTGGGTCACCGCAAACGAAGCGAGGGCTTTTTTACGGAGATAATCGTCCCCGTAATAAGAGTTTCCCCATCTAACTTGCTCCTCCCGGTCGTAGACAAAATATCTTTCAGCGTATTCTGGCCGCAGAAGGATGGGAAAATGGCGGTAGACATACGACCCTCGAACATCGACGAATGTATTCTGGTTCAGGACCCAGTTGATCTGGTGAGTTGTGGTGTGGGTGTTCTCGTATTCCCAAGAGATCGTGTTGGCAAAAGTGTAGGAATTACTGGTTCTGTTCTGGTAAACAGGTTCATAGATATTGTTCCAGTGGTACATGCCCATATACCGGATGTTATCTGTGAGCTGGAATGTCAGTTTGCCAAAGCCCAACCACTCCTCATGTTCGATATCAAAATGCTGTTTCTCTGCCTCACTGAATGTCCATTCCCTCAAGTTGATCTTTGCTAACCGAATATCATACGTCTCTGGATTGGCTCGTTCCCAGATAAGACGACGGCCGTTGAGGAAGAACCAGGCCCTGTCTTTGATGACGGGACCGCCAAAGCTCAGGGAGCCGTCTTTGTAATCCTTGAATGATCGAGGAGCATTGACACCAACCGCTTCCATATCTTCAGCAGATATCAGATCGTTGACTAAACTGTCGCCGGTAAAATAAGCGGAAATGTTCCCGGAAAACCTGTTTCCACCGCTCTTGGTGACGATGTTGACAACCACTGAGTCTGCTTGTCCAACTTCGGCCGGAAGCGATCCGACCCCGAATTCAATCTCTTCGTAGACATCGACGTTGATGTTGGCCATGGGATAGAAGGTGGCGGGATCATTCATCGGAACACCGTCAAGCTGGTAGAGGTTACTGCGGACCGTTCCTCCCAGGATGGAAGAGGTCCGTCGGTAATCGACTCCTTCAGAGACGGCACCAGGGATGGAGTTCTGGATACCGTAGAGGTCCCGGTTCATAGGGATACTCGCTATAAAATCAGCGTTGTAGCTCACGCTCACCTTGGATGTCTGGATATCGACAACTGGAGAGGCAGCAACGACTGTGACCTCTTCTTCGAGGGTCGTGATCTCCAGCTCAACTTTGAGAGTAGTCGCTCTGGCCACACTGACGATGAGGCCTTTTCTGATGGATGTCTTGAATCCGGGCAGCTCCACTCTCAGTTCATAATCACGACCCGGAGCAACAGAGGGGAAGCGGAACTTGCCCGTATCTGATGTCACATAACTTTTCGTGCCGATAAGCCTGGGCCCGGAAAGAGTAACTGTACATCCAGGGAGAAAATTACCTTCTGAGTCAACGACCGTGCCGCTGATGGTTCCTGTTTGCCTTCCCTGCGCAAAGCTTGCGGATGTGAGGCCGAGAGCTAAGATCAAAATCAAGGAGGCTTTAAAAATTTTTTTGTTCATTTCCTTCTCCTTTTTAGTTCTAGTCCCAGGAGTGTTTATTTTAAACAACACTCCTCCTTTTGCCTTTTTTTTGATTTAATTTCCCCTTTTTTCACCTCCTTCTCGTGATTTTTTTTATTATAACTTATAATCTACATATATAATTTGTAATATATAGAAGATAATATTTGCTTTATGAAGATTTAATGCAAAAAATGTGCCAGAATAAATATTTTTTTAATTTGTTTATTTTCAGCATGATAGATTTTGTACATGATTTTTTCCTCAGAAAATAATCCAAATAATTGAATCTGATT
>LAZR01001490.1_pt1 | contig 14798 bp, 13 predicted proteins | sample 329461 | NCBI WGS metagenome assembly LAZR01 (sample SAMN03002196, study PRJNA259156) | marine sediment metagenome | biome: sea floor; feature: Hydrothermal impacted sediments; material: marine sediment; isolation source: Loki non-amplified sample from Loki's castle hydrothermal vent sediment ...
AAACCACCGATAGATGCATAACCGCTCACGCGGCCCATAGAATAGCAGTCGCCGATAACACCCTAATTCCACCCATGGATACAAGTAGCCGAAATTTTTTCAACATGTATCCCGGACGCAGATAAAATTTCCTGAATGCCTTTTTTTGCCAATAAACAAGCTCTCCTGCAGTCAGATTGTCCTGAACTAATATAGGGGGAGCATTTGTAAGTGGAGCAAAGTTTTCCCACGGTGTATCTTCAGTTATATTTCCCAATTTTTTACCGACATCATAAAGATCAGTACCTGGAAACGGCGTTGTGATGAAAAAAGTGGCATTATCAAGATCAAGATTTGTAGCGAAATTAATCGTTTTCTGGATAGATGCTTCTGTTTCTCCGATATTCCCTAGCATGAAACTGGCATGCACTGGAATACCATGTCTTCTAGCTGTTTGAACGGCTTTTTCTCCCATATCAATGGTCGTTCTTTTTCGCATTAAATCAAGTATCTTTTGATCTCCTGATTCCAGCCCGAATGATATTTTCCTACAGCCCGCAGATATCATATGTTGAACGAGTTCATCATCTATTGCATCTGTCGTTGCAAAACAAATCCAATGAATATTCATCTCTCTTTCTTTTATTTTTTCACAGATATCTATCACTCTTTTTTTATTGACAGTAAAAGTATCATCAAAAAAATTAAATTCTCTTAAATTATATTTGCCTACACATTCTTCAATTTCCTGCACAACATTACTGGCTGACCTGTATCGAACAGTCCTATGCCAAATACTCTCTGATGGGCAGTGAATACAGTTGTATGGGCAACCGCGTGATGTCAAAATTGGTGTTGCATTTTCTTCACTCACCTTCTTCGTAGGAGCAGATTGGTATAAACCTAATTCATATAAATCACGTGCTGGAAACGGTATAGAATCTAGGTTTTTTATAAGATTCTTTTTTTTTGTTCTGGAAATCTTGCCATTTTGACTGAACCAAATTCCATCAATACCTTCAAAATAATCTGAATTTGATATAAGTTCCGCAAGAAGACGATAAAATGTATCTTCCCCCTCTCCTACTGCAATAAAATCAATTGCCGAACATTCCCTTAGTGTCCGCTCCGGCATAACGCTTGGATGTACGCCGCCCAAGACGACATGTATATTTTTATCAATTTCCTTCGTGATTCTTGCTATTTTATAAACATGTTTTACAGCCGGAGTCGGTGTTGTTATGGCGACAACGTGGGGGTGATAATTTGAGATTCTTTCTCTTATCTCTTCATATGCGAAACCTAATGCCTCCGCATCCAAAATTTCGAATTCAATGCCATCCATCTGCTTTCTAGCATAAGCAGCTAAATAGCCAAAAGATAAAGGCATCATGTGCCCGGCAGATTCCTTCAATCCTTCGAAGTGAGTATAGGGAGGATTAATGAATAAGATTTTCATCTTAATTTCTCTGAAACTATTATATTGTAAAAGGCAAATGCAAATTCACCATCAAATTGTCTTAAGAGAGACAATAAGAGACTAGGGGTTTTGTTTGGTAGGATTATTCCTATGTTGGATGCAGATATTAATCTTAGTCCCGCCCTCTTTATGAGTCTCTGCATATATCTCAACGAAAACCTCAGCGTTCCCTGCTCTTCCTTTTTTATTAAGCCGAACATGAACATTAAAGGATTATTTCGGTTTGGTTCAGATAGCACTACATATTCACGGCTAACCCTTTTCATTTCCAATATGGCAACTTCAGGTTCTTCCAAATGATGTAATAAATTTGAGCAGAAAGCTATGTCGAAGGAATCGTCACCAAACGGAAGTTGGGTAGCAGAGCCACAGATTTTCTTCTTGCTTGAATTATTCTTCAGCATGGCTCTTGAAAAATCTAAAGCATATGTAGTATAGAAACCTTCGAAGTAATGTGTAAAAAAACCGTTTCCACATCCTACATCCAATATTGAAAGGGGCTTTCCCTCTTGATGTTTTCTAATTATCTTATTCATATACCTTATTTTTGGCTCGGCAAAAGCTTTAATTACTGGGTGATCTGGCTTCCGTCTTTCCCTCGGACTTTTCCAATAAAGTCTCTGACTCTCATATTTTGGACTTTTCATAGGTTTTTGATTTGTGATCTTTTTATGAGCTTGATCAAAGAAGCCCCCTGGACCGCAAATAGATCATTTAGGCCTGGAGGAATAAGAATTTCCTTATTTTGGTCGCGATGATATCTCCATTTTTTGCTTCATTCACGCTTGCTAGCCGTCCTTTTTTGTTTATATCATGGGGAGAAGTTGTGGTCAAACCCAGAGAAAATGAGTTGCAATTTTCAATTGCCAAAGATAAGTTAAAATACGGCTTCCATTCATTTCGAAAATTACGAACTTATTTAAATACTAACAATGTTTACCTTAACAAAAATAAGATGAAAAAAGATTTGTCAAAATATATTAGGCTTATTGGATTGCTCATTCTAGCTTATTTAATCACAAGAATAGATTTTAAAGCGCTTTTGTTCCAGTTCAAAAACATAAATCTTTATTTCTTGTTTGCAGCAATATTTATGAATTTTTTTTTAATATTTGCAAAAGCGATAAGGTGGAAGGCTTTTTTAATCCAGCAGAATCTTTCTATAAGTGCGAAAAGTGCATTTTCCATATATCTTAGTTCTCTTTATATTGGGTTCATTACACCTGGCAGATTGGGAGAAATCAGCAAAGCCCTCTACTTAAAACAGAAGCAAGTTACAACGTTTTATAAAGGATTATCTAGTGCAATTATGGATCGGCTGCTCGATCTTTATTTTCTCATTCTGCTTGGTTCTGTTGGAGTTTATTACTTATCAAAAGGAAAAGGAATAAATTTGGAATTTGTTTTTTTATTTGTTATTGTTCTCTCACTTCCTATAATAATTCTGCATCCGAAAGTCTTAAATTTATTAACACGCATTTTATTTAGAAAAATTAGTCCAAAAAAATTCAAAGATAAAATAAGAGAGAGTGTCAATGAGTTTATTGAAGGAATTAATCAAATAATCAATCCTGTTTTATTGTATGGCATTCTTCTCACTGTATTCAGCTATTCTCTCTTTTTTTTCCAATGTTTTCTCATCGCTAAATCAATCGGACTTCAAATTAGCTACTTTGATCTTGCTCTGATAATGAGCATAGTCAATATTATCACTTTAATTCCAATCTCAATCTCCGGGCTTGGAACAAGAGAAGCTTCAATGATATTTCTTTTTAAACTTATTGGTCTTCCCACTGAAGCTGCAATATCATTTTCTCTTTTAATCTTTTTTGTTTTTTTTATCTGTGGCGGTTTAATGGGATTTATAGCTTGGTGGCTCAACCCCGTAAAGATTGACTTTTCAAAGAAAGAAAAAGCCTCAACATAGGATAACATCGAATATTAAAGCCGCTGAGGTAAGACTATTCAGACAGTTCCGAGGCTTTTCTTCTCTCAAGTAATCGATAGCCGGAGCGTGTTAAGTAAACACCAGCAAAGATAATCAGAGCGCCTCCGATTTGTAAAAGGGTGATCCTCTCAGATATAAGAAGATAAGCGAATAATATGGTAAAAATAGGGGAAAGGTACCCATAAATTGCTGTTTTACTGTTACCAACCCGCCTTACAGAGGCATACCAGACAACATAGCAAATAGCTATGGGGAAAAGACCGGAGTAGAAAAGCACAGCCCAGGCTTGAAAAGAGATCTCACTCCATTGAATCCGGACGATATCTAAAGCAGCAAAAGGAAGATAAAACACTGTGCCTATGGCCAGAGTTATGGTTGTCCACTTCAATGGAGAGATTTTTTCCAGGAACGGCTTTGAAAAAACCGTGTAAATAGCCCAAAAAAGGTTACATATTAAAATCATCAAATCTCCTCTCAGCTCTTCCCACGAAAAATGAAAGGTTCCCGCCTGTTTTGTTATGATGAAATAGAAACCGATAAAAGAAATCACAATTCCCAGCCATCCTGCCCAGTGTATTTTCTCTTGCTTCAAGAAAACACTCAAAATTACCACGAATACGGGCGTCATAGCCATGATAACAGATGTGTTAGAGGCTGTTGTCCAATTCAATCCATGCATAAAAAGCAACTGGAATACAGTGTTTCCGATTATGCTGAGAAATAATATTTTCGGTATATCTGATTTGGCAACAGAAAAACCTTCTCCTCTTACGAAAAGTGCGGTAATTAAAATTAAGGATGCAAATAATAAACGAAGTCCGTTGAATGCCAGGGGTGAGAATTCACGAAGTGCTATTTTCATGAAAGAAAAATTTATAGCCCAGCACAGTATGGCCAAAAGCATAAAGATGTCTGTGGCTCCGAATTCTTTAGGCTTTTCCATTTAAACAGAGAATTATAGTGGATAAACTAAACTGAGAAAAGGATCAAAATTCAAGGCGGAAGGCATAACTGATAATAGAGAGTGAAGGCCTTTCCCTATTTTAACCCTTTTTTCAACCGGGGATAATGAGCTTCTACTGCAGACTTGATTCCTCCTCTTGGGTTGAACTCACCTGAAACAGTAGCACACACAGGCTTGCTGACTTTTACAATATCGTCCAGGATGCGGTTGACCGCATTCTCATAAAAAATGCCCAGGTTTCTGTAGGCCAACATGTACATTTTTAACGATTTTAGCTCCACACAGTGTTCCTTGGGCACATAACGAATGACTATTGTTCCGAAATCGGGGAGACCCGTTTTGGGACAGATTGAAGTAAATTCAGAAAATTCTATCTTTATCTCGTAATCAGGAAACTGGTTGGGAAAAGTCTCTAGTGCCGGAAGCTTTTCCTTCAAACCTGCCCTGGCTTCTTTTGCGGTCATTCGAGGCATTGACTTCTTTTTTTTTGCTCCGTTCTTCATTTTTAGCAGTATATATTAACATAGAGAAGAAGACAATCCAGGATCATAACCCAGACACGTTTTGATTCTATTTTCTTTTTGGTATAATAACATTTAGCTGAAGCGAATCTTCCGCTGCGCGTCATCAATAATTTACGAGTGAATAATTTAGAGTTAAAATTTTCTTTTCGTCTTTACACAAAAGAACTCGATGGAAAAAATATTACAAGAGAACGTGAATTTACAAGCAATTTATTCTTGAGGAGCCCTCAATGAAAGAATGCGATATTGAAAAAAATATGGAAAAATGCAACTGCTCCTATGAGCCGTGCAGCCGAAAGGGAATCTGCTGTGAATGCATCCAGTATCACTGGAGCATGAAAGAACTCCCTGCCTGTTTTTTCCCTGATGATGTAGAAAAGACTTATAATCGCTCGCTCAGAAGATTCATCGAGGTTTACAAAGATAGAGGTTAACCGCAGAAGCCTTGAGCATCAAACAAGATAAGAACCCAGCTTTGCATACGTACGGGCCTGTCCCTTCAAGACGTCTGGGATTTTCTCTTGGAATTGATATCATTCCCTTTAAAACATGCTCTCTTGACTGCATATACTGTCAAATCGGCCCTACACCCAAAAAAATTATCCATAGAAAAGAATATTTCTCCTCGTCAGAAATACTCTCCCAAATAAAAAAGAAACTTTCCTCAGGTCAGCGGATTGATTACATAACATTTTCAGGCTCAGGAGAGCCAACTTTAAATAAGATCCTGGGAAAACTCATCAGAGAAATAAGAAAAATCACGTCTATTCCTGTGGCTGTCTTAACCAACAGCACCCTCCTCTCTCAAAAAAGCACAAGAGAGGCCTTGATGGACGCAGATCTAGTTGTTCCTTCTTTAGACGCAGCTACCCAGGAGATCTTCGTCAAAGTTAACCGACCTCACTCCTCCCTCAAACTTGAAGAAATCATAAAGGGCTTGCGGAAGTTCCGCCAGGAATTTAAGGGATCAATCTGGCTGGAAATAATGCTGGTTAAAGGAGTGAACGATTCTCCTTCTCATATCAGAAAGCTTAAAGAAGCCATCGCCAAGATAAAACCTGAGAAAGTACAGCTCAACACAGTTATCCGTCCTCCTGCTGAAAAAAATGCTCGCCCTTTGAGCCTGAGGGAACTTGAAAAAATAAACAAAGTTTTTGGTAAAAACTGCGAAATCATCGCTGAATTCTCTGGAGAAGCGCAAAAATCGACCCCAGAAAATCTTAAAGGAGCAATACTATCCCTGATTCAAAGAAGGCCCGTGACTCTGGCTGACATCTCTGTATCTTTAGGAAAGAGTAAGAACGAAATCATAAGATCCCTGGACTCTCTCCTTGCAGAGGGAAAAATTAAGTCTGTCAGCCACAAAAGCTTAAAATATTTTGAGCCGAAATAGATGAGCAATGGCTTATTTGTTTTTAATTATCATGTTTATGCTGTAAGGTTAAATCGCAATTAAAAATTGAAAAAGCATACAGGGAAGATAAAAAGATCGACTATTGTTGAATTGATCCATAATTAAAGGCCAAAAAAAGCAAACGCCTAAGCTATATCAAAAATTTCTGTTTGAATGAGGTAATTAGGATGAAGGAAGTCAATGATTTGTCAAAGGACGAGCTCATTGGACTACTGGAAGATGCTTCAAAGAACTGGTTAACTCACGACGGTCTCTGGTTTCGAGCAGTTGAAGATAAATTCGGAATCGAGGCTGCCATGGAACTTGACCGGGAAGCCTGGGAAAAGTTCACTGTTATTGAAGCTAAAAGAATCATGGATAGACTTGGGATTGGACCGGGAGGAGGAATCTCTGCCCTTGCTCAAGCCCTCAAATTCAGGCTCTATGCACATATCAATGTCCAGGAAATAAAAGAAATAAACGACACTCACTGTGTCTTCCGCATGAACAGGTGCCGAGTCCAGGAGGCAAGAAAAAGGCAGGGGCTCCCTGATTTTCCTTGCAAATCAGTGGGAATCGTTGAATACAGCGGCTTTGCCAAAACAATAGACCCCCGGATTGCAACAACCTGCTTGGTTTGTCCCCCTGATCCTCACCCTCCTGATATCTGGTGTGCCTGGGAATTCCGTCTCAAACCTTAACTTCTATGAACAAAGAAAAAGTAGCACATTATGAAAAAAACTGGCAGGAATATGATGAGTGGTACGATACTCATCAGTCCCTTTACCAAACAGAGATAAAAGCTCTGGAGAAAGTAATGCCTTCTGGCTGGGGTTTGGAGATAGGAGTGGGAACAGGAAGGTTCGCCTCTCCTTTTTCTGTCCGTTATGGCTTGGATCCCTCATTCAATATGCTCAAACTTGCAAAGCAAAGAAATATTAGAGTAATCCAGGGCTTTGGTGAAAATCTTCCGTTTAAAAATGAATCTTTTCATTATGTCCTAATTGTGTTTACAATAGAGCTTGTTGATGATCCCCCTCGTTTCTTAAAAGAGGCGGCAAGAATATTAAAGAAGGACGGCACCTTAATCTTGGGCATAATGGACAGGAATAGTCTATGGGGAGAATTTTATGAACAGAAAGCAGCCCAAGGAGAATCTTACGCTGGGTTCAGTTTTCTAATCCCAGAAGAAATTCTTGAAATTTTTAAAAACATCGATATGGAATTCGAAGAGGCATTTCAAGCTCTTTTCCAAACTCCCCCAGACATCAAAGACATAGAGCAGCCAAAAAGGGGGTTCGGAAAAGGGGGATTTGTAGTTCTAACAGCCATAAAAAATAAATGATGCCTGAGATTTAACGAAACAAGGGGAACTTATTTTCATGATATATAAGCATAACACAAGGAGTAATAATGTTTAATAACACCCGTTTTCCCCGAGCAAAAAAGTTCTGGTACATGGGAAAACTTTATGATTGGAATCATCCCAACATTCACGTCATGAGCCATGCTCTCCATTATGGCACATCGGTGTTCGAAGGAATCCGCGCCTATAAGACTTCTAAAGGGCCTGCGGTTTTCCGTCTTCCTGAGCACGTGGACAGGTTGTTCCATTCAGCTTCAACTTTATCCATGGAAGTGCCATACAGCAAAGAGGAAATAACTGAGGTAATTAAATCAATCATAAAGGAAAACAAACTTGAATCCGCTTATATTCGCCCCCTCCTGTTTTATTCTTTTGGAAACCTTGGTCTTGTGCCAAAATTCTCTCCTGTGGAATTAACAATCGGTGCCTGGGATTGGGGGGCCTATCTTGGGGGAAAAACGGAAAAAGGAGCTAATGTTTATATCAGCCCCTGGAAAAGGATTCATCACTCCCAGCTGAAAATGACGGCTAAACTCGGCGGCGTCTATGTCCAGTCGGCAATTTCTGGTATGGAAGCCCGCTCCCTGGGATATGATGAGGCAGTTTTTCTTAACCTTGAAGGAAACATAGCTGAAGGTCCAGGGGAGAATATTTTCATAGTAAAGGCAGGAGTTCTTAAAACCAATGATAAGACAGAATCCGTCCTTGAGGGCATCACTCGAGCAAGCGTACTGGAGATTGCCAAAAACCTCGGCCTTGAAACCCATATTGGACTTATGACGAAGGAGGATTTCCTCGAGGCTGATGAGGTCTTTTTTACAGGGACGGCCATTGAGATCACGCCCATTATTCGCGCGGCAGATGGCTCGAATCCCCAAGCAGAGAAAAAAGAATACACGATAGGATCAGGTAAGACAGGAGACATAACCCAAAAATTAGCCAAAACCTTTAATGGTGCTGTGAGGGGAAATATTAAAGAATACGAAAAGTGGCTGAGTTATGCAGGGGTTTGATAAATCAAGGCCACATCTAATTGTTTTTTCTGAAGGGGTTTGATTCATCAAACCCACCTTATTTTCTTTCTAATTATTGTTTATTGGATTTTGATTTTTCGTACGGGCTTGATAAATCAGCCCTGCCTTTTGAGATCGTTGTAGATTAAACTTCAATCTCTCTTTTCCCATCATCCAGGATAGCTGTTCTAATCTCTCCTCCGCAATATTTTGTAACCAACCGGCTTAATTCCCCATCAACTTCATCTAATTCTTCTTTCGTCACAGTAGGAAGCGCTTCGACAACCAGAATGACGTCTTTGGTCTCTTCTGTCATTTTTGTTTTATCACATTCCCTCCAGTTCCATCTTCTGCAAAGGATCTCTTTGCTATCCGCATAGACGACTTCTCCTTCTTTGGCAGTTCCCTTCTCCTTAGAATTGAGGGCAGTGAAGGGTTCATCTCCGACGGCGAACTTTAAGGTGATATCTCCATCCACTTTTGCCATATCGTCTCCCCCAGCAGGAATCATGTACTTTATAGAAATATAGTTGAATAAATCAACGATCTTATTGATGTGTCTTAAATCAAGCCCTTTCAAGATCATTCGATAAAGGCTTTCAACCGAACTCTTATATTTCTTAGGCTTAGCTCCAAATGACGAATAAGCCCCTCTCCAAGAGTTGATTTTTGGATGCTGAGAGAGTGTCTCAGTGTCATAATTCTCTCGTATTTCCCTTTCTTTTTCTCGGATCAGTTGCATGATTTCATCGCTAACACCATGGTTATCGATATTTTTGGCCGTGACAGCTCCTAATTTTAATTCTGGAAAATTCTCAAAAATCTTAGCATCAATTTTAAGTTTCATTATTCATCTCCTTAAATTGTAGTTCTGTCTACTTCCCTAATCAAAATTAATGGCAACAGTCAAAAGTGCAAGCAAAAATTACTTTAATACTTCTGCTGCCTTTGTTTTTATCAGCTCCCACGCTTCTTTTACATGACGCTCCTCGGTGGTCCTCGAGCCGATTGATAACCGAAGCACGTATTTTCCCCTTAAAGAAGTGTGCGTCAAAAAGACTTTTCCAGTCTGGTTCAGGCTCTCAAGGAGTCGTCCATTTAAATCATTTAGAGCTTCTTCATCCCTCCCATCATTCAAACGAAAACAGACTAAGCTCAAGCTTACTGGCGCCATGAGCTCAAAATCTTCATGCTCTTCTACCCATTCTTTAAATTTCCGGGCTAAACGAATATGCTCTCTCACTATCTTTTGAAGCCCTTCGACTCCGTAGGAGCGAATCACAAACCAAAGCTTAAGAGCCCGGAACCTTCTTCCAAGTTGGATGCCCCAATCCCGGAAATTTTTCACCTGGGCATCCTGCCCGGTTTTTAAATATTCGGGATGAATCTCGAAAGTTCGGATCAAAACATCCGGATCTTTGACAAAATATGCCGAGCAGTCAAAATTTGTAAGCATCCATTTATGGGGATTAAAGACAAAAGAGTCCACATCCTCTGCTCCTTCAAGCATTGACTTTTTCTCGGGAAGGATAGCGGCTGTTCCGGCAAAAGCGGCATCAACATGAAGCCAGAGGCTGTGACGGCGGCAGATCTTGCCGATGGCGGCTAAAGGATCTATGGCTGTGGAGGATGTTGTTCCAAGAGTAGCCACGACACAGGCTGGCTGCAAACCATCTTTTTTATCCCTCTCCACTGCTTCTTCAAGCTTGGAGGGGATCATGGCGAACGACTCGTCTGTGGGGATATACCGGAGGTTTTCGCTGCCGTAGCCAGCGATTTTCGCTCCTTTCTCGATACTTGAATGAGTTTCTTCTGAAGCGTAGATTACCAGAGTCTTTTTCAATCCTTCCTTGTTTGCCTTAAAATCTGTAGCCTTTTCTCTAGCTGTAAGAAGAGCGACCAAAGTTGCGGTAGAAGCTGTATCCTGGATAACTCCCGCCATCCCCTCTGGAAGTCCAAGCATCTGGCGCAACCATTCCATAACAACCTCTTCAAGCTCTGCTGCAGCTGGAGAGGTCTGCCAGATCATACACTGGGTGCCAAGAGCGGCGGTTAGCAATTCTGCAAGAATGGAAGGAGGGCTGTTTGTGGCAGGAAAATAAGCATACCAGGAAGGATGCTGCCAGTGCGATATGCCCGGCAGTATAATCTCTTTAAAATCATGGAAAACCTTCTCCATGGGCTCCCCCTGAACCGGCGGTTCGAGAGGGAGCTTATTCCGAATCTCACCAGGCTCAACCTGCGAGAGAACAGGAAGCTTTTCCAACTCGGCCATGTAATCAGCCACCCAGTCTACGAATTTATGGCCATATTCTTTGAATAATTCCTTATCCATGATGTCACTCCTTTTCTTTAAAGAAAAAACTCTTTTTCTTGTACGGCTGCCTTCTGGGTCATTCTAAAAAATATAATTCTTTTAGTCAAAACGACCTAAGGAATCGAGCCTTTTTTTCATAACTCTGAAAATGCGGCCAAAAAGGCTTAAAATAAGGCCTAAAATGCGTCAAAAGATAGTCAAAATAACGATTTTAAAATAATTAGAAAAAATATGTTGCAATTTGATTACTATTTATGATATAATATATGATAATTTCGCGGGAACCCAAAAAACCAAATCAAAACACAGCTTCTTTTCTATTTTCTTTGCCTTATAATACCCAAATAATTCTCTGGCATTTTTTCAAAGTTGCTTGATCCCCTGTCATTACGAGCGGCCATAGGGAGCGTGGCAATCTGGCAAACTCGATCCGTGAATAATCCAGGTTCATCACCTACTTCTACGAAAAGCACTAAAATTGATACTTTTTCTGTCCAACTTGCAACTTTTTTTTGATATTTAACGTATTTATATATAGAGAACAAAAATGAAGCAAATCAAAGAGCAAATCAACAGCACACTCCTCCTTGGTGTCCCTCCTTTTTTCAGGGAGTTTACAATAAATCCCTTTATTTACTGATTTATCCCATTAAACAGGCTGTCATTTTTCTCCTTCGAGAAAAAGACAGCCTGTTCTCTTTTACACTCTTTTTTATAAACTAATAAAAGGGGTCAGATCTTGCTTTTTGCCTGTCTTAGCACTTGTATAAGTAAAAGCAAAAAACAAGACCTGACCCCACTCTTGTGTTTATAAAAAAATCTGGATCGTACCCAATATATGGCATTAGTATAAATTGCACGTTTATGAGTAAAGGCAAAAAGCAAAAAACAAGACCTGACCCCACTCTTGACCCACGTTTTATTATAAAACCAGAAATTTCTTGACAAGTAAGGAAAAAGAATTTTTAATTAGAGTGTTGATATAATCTTTCTTTGACAATCTAAATTCATGTTTAAAGGAAAGGGAAGTCCGTAAAAAGCGGACGCAGCCCCCGCTACTGTAATCGGGTACGAATTCCAGATTATGCCACTGTCCTTGCCTAAGAGGACGGGAAGGCCTGGAAAGAGGATAACCCGAGAGTCAGGAAACCCCCTTTAAACTTCTGAAACCCATCTTCGGGAGGAAGGTAGGGTGGTTTTTTTTTGCTTGCTCCTCCCCTGAAAAATAAAGCAAGCATAGGTTTAAATTTTCCCGGTTTATTTAACTGCGGGGGCAAAATAGTGAAGGAGGAATAGAATATGAATAAAAAAGTCCTTGGTTTTGTCCTCGCTTTAACAATACTGTGCTTCAATGTTTACTCACAGGAAGAGATAGAGAAAGAAAAAGCCTCTACCTCTTCTATCCAGCATGAGATCGTCGTTACCGCCACACGCCTCGAGACACCTGCCAAAGAGATTGCAAGCTCTGTGACCGTGATAACAAAGGAGCAATTAGAGCAGTCAAGGAAGGCCACAGTTATTGAAGCCCTACAGGAAGTTTTAGGAGTATCTATCATCCAAAATGGCCCCCCCGGAGCAGCAGCATCTGTTTTTCTTCGCGGAGCAAATTCTGAACACACATTAATCCTTATGGACGGAGTTGAGCTTAACGATCCTATCTCTCCTTCCCGCTCTTTTGACCTTGCCCATCTTACTCTTGATAACGTTGAACGCATAGAGATTCTCCGCGGCCCCCAGAGCACCCTCTACGGCTCTGACGCTTTAGGGGGAGTAGTGAATATCATAACCAAAAAAGGGCAAGGAAAACCCGAGTTTTCTCTTTCAAGCCTTGCCGGCTCATACGGAACAATCATTACCAGCGCGGGGATAAACGGCAGTACTGAGAGAATACAGTATTCGCTTGGAACATCTTATTTTCGAAGCGACGGGTTCTCTGCTGCCAGCGCGAATTATGAAGGAAATGAGGAAAAGGATGGTTACCGGAATCTTACGATATGGGGAAGATTGGGGTTTCGCCTTTCTGATAATCTCGATGTTGATTTCATCCTGCGAACTCTAAATACTCAAATCGATATTGACAACGCCGGAGGTGCCCAAGGTGATGACCCGAACAATGTACAAGATTACAATGCTCTATTCATCAAGACCCAGTTTCGGAATCTCATGTTAAATAACCGCTGGGAACTAAAATTAGGATTATCTCTTGTGGATTATGACCGTCAGCACGAAAATTCTACAGACGAAGCCCATCTCTTGGACTCAGATAATGGATTTTTCAAAAGCAAACTGTTCAAAATTGACTGGCAAAATAATCTCTTCCTGCATGAAACGAATACTCTCTCCCTTGGAATTGACTATCAACAGGAGCAAGGAGAATCAGAGTACAACTCTGATGGAATTTGGGGACCTTACTCCAGCATATTCCCGTTGAGGCGAGCCCATGTCACAGGCTTCTATCTTCAAGACCAAATTAGACTCGCCAATCAATTTTTCGCAACGCTGGGTTTACGGCTCGATGACCACAGTCAATTTGGATCTGCAGTGACTTACAGGTTCGCTCCTGCTTTTTTTGTCGAAGCTACCCAGACAAAGTTCAGGGCAACTTACGGGACAGCCTTTAAGTCGCCCTCCCTCTACCAGCTCTACGCACCCGGAACATTTTTAGGGCCTATCGGGAATGCGGAATTAAATCCAGAAAAATCAATAGGCTGGGATATTGGAGTCGAACAGCAACTTCTGGGTGGAAAAATCCTGCTGGCGGTAACATATTTTTACAATGACTATAAAGACCTTATCAACTTTGACTTCCTTGAAGGCTACGTGAATATCGGAAAAGCAGAATCTAAGGGAGCAGAAATTCTTATTCAAGCCCGTCCTTTTGATGATATGTCGTTTAACGCTGCTTACACCAGAACAGAGGCCAAGGATAAGGACACTGATACTGATCTTTTGAGAAGGCCAAAACAAAAATTTTCGGCAAGCCTGAATTATAACTTCCAAAAAAAGGCCAATATCAATCTTACTTTTATCCGCATAGGAGAACAGGATGATATGGACTTCGCAACCTGGCCTTCCACTCGACTGACTCTGCCCGGTTATTCCCTCCTTAACGCCGCCGTATCCTTCAATCCTGCCTCCAGCTTCCAAATTTTCTTCCGCCTGGATAACATTTTTAACGAAGAATACGAGATGGTCAAAGGATACGGAACGCCCGGCTTTTCCGTCTATGGCGGAGTGAACTTTATCTTTTAATATCAAAAGAAGGTTTTGGGGATGCTTCCCGTAGCACCTTCCTCTTCCTTTCCACCAGAAATCTAAAACCCCAGTCCTTGCATATGAAGGCAAATGAATTTATACTTTTATTTTTCAAACTTCGAGGAGGTTAAACCATGAGAAAAAAACCATATGCTGTGTTTATAATGGTCTTATTTGCATATTGTTCTCTGTGGTGTCAAACACCAGAAAACGCCGCCCTCACCTTAGAACAGTGTATATCCATTGCTCTTCAACAAAATCCCCTTATCCTGTCCTCGCTCGGACAATATCAAGCATCTCAAGCTCGCGTTAGTCAGGCGAAAGCTCTTCCCCAGCCTTCTATATATTATGACTCAGATTTGCAGCCCAAGTTTTTCAACTTTAAGGATTCAGGTGAATCTTATTTTGGCCTGACTCAGAGCATTGAGTTTCCAGGTAAAAGGCATCTTAGAGGAAAAATTGCCTCTAAAGAATCAAGTGAAATCATGGCAGATATTGACCTTTTAAAGCTCGATATCGTTTTTGAAGTTAAAAGAGCTTTTTACGGCCTTCTTCTCAC
>LAZR01001491.1_pt1 | contig 14796 bp, 13 predicted proteins | sample 329461 | NCBI WGS metagenome assembly LAZR01 (sample SAMN03002196, study PRJNA259156) | marine sediment metagenome | biome: sea floor; feature: Hydrothermal impacted sediments; material: marine sediment; isolation source: Loki non-amplified sample from Loki's castle hydrothermal vent sediment ...
TTTTAATGATATGAAGAATTTTAGAAATATTGATTTTTTTGAATCAATACCGAAAATTTTTTTTAAAAAAATAAAGTTGGTCATAAAATGCAACTATTTTCTTTCTCAGGCAAGAATCTTCACTTAAAATTTTCATGAACCTCAAAAAGAATGATTTGCTAAATATTACCAAACAAGAAAAAAGTGCAAGAACCCCAAGAATAAAAAGAGAAAAAACGACCTGCTTTTCTCTTACTATATCGCTTCCTAATCCAGAAAATAACATAATTACTACAATGAGTGCTATCATCCCGCTGAATCTACTCATAAGGATCGACGCAGCAACTTTTTTTACGCCACCATGACGACGAAAAATGCTCAATCCTCTAAATATATCCCCAGCAATAAAAGAAGGAAAAAAAAGATTAAAAAAAATACTGCAATAATAAGAGAGAAATATTTCCTTTAAGGATATTTTCATCCCTAAAGAATATAGCAAATATTTCCACCTCCCCGCCGCAATTAGACTACAGCAAAAAAAAATGAAAAAACTAAGAAAAAGATAAATTTTGTTTGATTGCGTGTAGACTTCAACTAATTTCTTAAAGGGAACAAATTTAAAAAGAACAATAAGAATAGCTAAAGTTACTACTACTCTAAAATAAAGAAAATATTTTTTAGTCATCATATTTTTTGGTTATTGGCTTTTGGGCAACAATGTATAAAAAAATCCCTTTTTTAGATGTCAGCCAATCCTCAAATTTAATAAAATGATAAAGTTAGTTTCGATTATTATTTTAATATATTTACCCGCTTCAAATCCATACAGGACTTCCCCCAAAATTTAAAATGAAAAAGGCATGAATCATTCAATAGATAATAATAACATAGAATTATGAGTAGAAATGTATACTTTTGGATTTGAACGGGGTATTTATCATAAAGATTATTGGTAGCAATTTTCCCTAGATCCCCAAGAAAATTTTGTTCCAGCGATCTGGACTGAAAATTTATCAGAAGAAGAGTTGAATGCAGCCATGAGAAGAGGATATAAAAATTTTTACATCAGACCATCTTTTATTATTAAAAGTTTATTACAAACAAAAAATATCCTCTCTATTTATATACCCGCAATTTTTATGGTGGGATATCTTGTCTATATATTCTTATGTTTTTGGTATCACCCAGCAACTAGTGATGGACTTCAATATTCTTATTCTCTTAGAGGCCATTATCAACATTATCTACTCTTGGCCAAATATAGTTTTAGGTTTTGTCATTTTTACATTATTAGATTATTCAATCTTATAATCTCCAGTCCGGTTGAAGCAGCAAGATTATCTTCTTTTTTTATACATGCAGGAATTGTTTTTCTTTCCTATAAGATAGCTAACAAAATGGCAGGTTGGAGAGCTGGTACTGCAGTTACTATTCTAGTGATATTCTTTTCACCAATGCTTACTTTTGCCACACAAGCTTTGACAGATCCAACTATGATGCTTTTTGCTATGATATCATTTTATCTCTTAATAGGGCTGGGGGGAAGTTCTAGTTGGAAATTAATGATTTTTTTTAGTGGCTTTTCATTTATGTGGTGTTTATTTAGTAAAGAAATAGGAGTAGCTTTTTTACCTGTGTTTTTATATATGGTCTTAGAAAAAGGGAAAGGGAAAGGATTGTTAAATTTTCTAGCAGGGGCCTTTGCAGGCTTGTTAATAGTATCGATTTTTGATTGGATTTATTTGAAAGACTTCTTTTTTCATCTTGATCCGTTAAAATTTTTCGGATCTTATCTTAACCTTATAATAAATAGTGAATCTGCAGAGATTGTAAGGATAACAACGAAAGATATATTTTGGGCACTATTTGGAAGGGATACTTTGGTCTTTGGCCTTGCTTGGGTGTTTTTGTTTTTTGCGAAGAGTGGTTTGGCCAGAAATAAATTAATTAAAATATGGCTCTTTGGGTTGTCCCCTTTAGTGCTACATATGTTAATGACCACTCTTAAGGTTGGTGTAATCTCATTCCCCACTCGTTTGTATTATATTGTTATTCCTTTTGCCATAGCTATGGGGTGTTATTTTGGGGAATCAGCAGTAGAGAAGAAAGCAGCTACTCTCTCTATAAAAAACAAGACATTTTTTTGCATTTTGTTGTTTTTCTTGCTCTGTGTTGTTGTGGCTATATCTTTTGGATTTAGGAACATTTTTAATACGACGCTGTCTCCCCAAGTTATACAAGGAGTTAGGATATTTTCTCCTTTTCTGTTGATGTTTGCTATTGGAATGTTTATTTTGTGCAGAAATAAAATGTTTGAAATAAACAACAGAGGTGACATTAAAAAATCAAGTTTTGTTTTTTACTGTACATTCATTATAATCCTTGCTTATCATGCTTTTTGGGGAAATGCTAAGGCTCTTGAGAACACAAGCTCTCTAAAAAGAGAATTATCAAAGAGAACTCCTTTGGTTCAGATGTTAAAAAAACAAAAAGACTTTGCTTATACATGGCGTATAAAAAATGACCATGTGTATAGATTATTCGCTGCTTATAACTTAATCTCTAACAAACAGGAAAGGGATCTACATAATCCAGAGTATCAAAAAACTCCAGATGAGGTGTTTGACCCAACTGGTGGAATATTGGCGACAAATAAAAAACAGATTCTGGTTACAGATTATTGCTGGGATAAGATGACGTTGTTAGGACAAGAGTATGGTTTCAATCCAGGTCAGCTTTTCGAATTTCAGGAAGAATACTATGGGAATGTATATTTCTATCGTATTGAATATAATAGGGATAGATAATTTTTATAAAGTGATATTGTTTATATGAAGGGATTGTTGATTCCTCCTCCGGAATTGCAGATTGTGAATGAAACTTAAACAAGCCTATTTCTTATTAAAACAATGGGGATACCCCAAGGCTACTGCTTATAAATTGATCTATATTGTGTGGAGGTGAAAATGGACAAACCTGAGAGTGTGAGCATAATCATTCCTGTTTATAATGAAGAGCAAGGATTAAGAGTTGTATTGAATCAACTAAAAGAACTGTCCGTAGATAATAATTGGGAAGTTATTGTAGTGGATGATGGCTCTACAGATAATTCGGTTGAAATTGCAAACAGTTTTGGATTTAAAGTTTTAAGACAACCTTATAATAAAGGATATGGGGCTGCGTTGAAAGCCGGAATACGCATCGCTTCTTCTGAGGTACTTATTTTTATGGATGGAGATGGCCAGCATAATCCAGATGATATTCCGAAATTATTAAAAGAAATGGAGCACTATGATATGGCTGTTGGCGCACGGGAAAAAGGTCAGCGGCAAGACTGGATTCGGAAGCCTGGGAAATGGCTTCTAAGTCGAGTAGTTAACTTTTTATCAGGAATAAAAATTCCTGATGTTAACTGTGGCTTTAGGTCAATAAAAAAAAAATGTGCTGAAGAATTCATAGAACTTTACCCGAATGGTTTTTCTATTTCTACAACAATTACGCTGGCAATGGTGAAAGCAGGATATAGCATTAAATATATCCCTATTCAGGTGCACCCGAGGAAAGGGAGGAAAAGCACAGTGAAGCAGGGCCCGGATGGTATGAGAACACTGCTTCTTATTCTTAGATGCATCGTACTTTTTAATCCCCTTAAAGTTTTTGCCCCTATTTCTGCTTTTTTGTTTACTTTCGGGTGTGTCTTTACCCTGTATAGCCTGTTCCTGAATCACAATGTCTCAAATTCTGCCATCATTATTCTCCTTTCTGCTCTTATTATCTTTTTTTTCGGCCTAATTGCTGACCAATTATCAGTTATTAGGAGATCTGTAAAGTGAAAATCTTGCTCGTATTTCCGCCCGATGCTCATATGATAAAAACCAATGTTCCTGAATTTGTAGATAAAGGAATTGGTATCTATCCTCCCTTAGGTTTGATGTATATTGCATCAAGTATTATGCATTGGAGCGATTGGGAAGTAGAATTGCTAGACTGTAAGGCTGAAAATATGACTTACCCTAATCTCAAATATGAAATCGAAAAAAGAAATCCAGATGTGGTTGGTATTGAAACATTAACTTTCACTTTAATAGATGCTGTGATGACTGCAAAAATTGTTAAAGAAATTGATCCCAATATTCATGTTGTGCTTGGCGGCCCTCATGTGAATATTTACCCAAAAGAAACGCTTAAAATTCCATATGTTGATTACATAATATTGGGCGAAGGGGAATATGTAATATGTGAATTCTTAAAAGCTGTAGGCTCAAGGAACGATTTTGAGGAGATAAAAGGTGTAGGTTATAAAAGGAATGGAAAAGTATTCATTAATCCAAAACAGGAATTCATCGAAAATTTAGATGATTTGCCACATCCTGATCGTAAATTATTGAATATTGAACGCTATTTCTCGTTGGTGTCAGAACATTCACCAATAACTACTATGATAACAAGTAGAGGATGTCCTTATAAATGTTTATATTGTGATCGTCCACATTTAGGAAAGAGATTTAGAGCGCGTTCGCCTAAAAGCGTTGTCAGAGAGATGAAAGAATGTAAGGAGATGGGAATAAAAGAGATCTTATTTTATGATGATACATTCACAATAAATAGAAAAAGGGTGCAAGAGATTTGTGATTTGATAATAAAACAAGGAATTAACATTAGCTGGGATGTTAGAGCTCACGTTGATACTGTAGATGAATTCACTCTCTCAAAAATGGCTGATGCCGGTTGTGAAAGAATCCATTTTGGCGTAGAGTCCGGGACTCCAGAAATCCAGAAAGTTTTAAGGAAAAACCTCGATCTTAATAGAGTAAAAAATATATTTTCTGAAGCAAGAAAAGTAGGATTGAAAACACTCGCCTATTTTATGATAGGGAACCCCACTGAGACAAAAGAACAAATTGAAAAGACAATAGATTATATGCTTGAACTCAACGCGGATTATGCCCATATAAGTATAGCCACTCCATTTCCAGGTACAGAAATGTACTACTTAGGACTTGAACAAGGACTCTATAAAGAAGATTATTGGGAAGAGTTCGCACAGAATCCCAGAGAAAATTTTTCTCCTGAACTTTGGACTGAAAATTTATCTGAGAAAGAACTGTATAAAGCCATTAAAAGAGCATATAAGAAATTTTATCTTCGACCTTCTTATATTGTTAAGAATTTTTTACACACAAAAAGCATTAAAAGCCTTAAGGAAAAAGCTTCTTCGGGTATAAAAATGCTTTTTTCTTAATACTGAATATCATAGATGAAAATAGCTGTTTTAACCAACACCAGGCCTCATGAAGGCGGTGTGACCACTTATATCAACAATATTGTTTTTTTCCTGCGACAGATTGGTAGCGATGTCGACATTCTTACAATTTTTGGGCGTTCAAGAAAGAGAAAAGTTAAAAATAAATTCGTTAAGTTCACTGATTCAATCACAAGAGGAAAGGGATTAAAGGCAGTGTGTGCGTATTTTGTGAGCAGTTTTATACTTTTTATCCAACTGTTGATATCATTACTAAAAAAAAATACGATGTGTATTACGCCGTAGATGTCTCTGCCGCGAATACAGTCAGTCTTCTTGGTAAAAAAGCAAGGCAAAGACTCTTTCTCAGAGTAGGTGCTTCGCTCACACTTGACCTAATATCCCAGAATAAAATTGTAGAGGGTAGTCTGTATCAGAAGTTTTTTTTATATCAAGAGCAGCACGCATATCGGAAAGCAGCAAAAATTATTCCTAACGGATATTGGTCTTATAACTACATGAAAACCTTCGTGTCTGAAGAAAAAATTAGCGAGCTGATATACAGCCCGGTGAATGTCCAATGTTTTAATAGAAATGTTTTATTGAGAGAGAAAACGAGAAACTTTTTGGGTTTCAATGATGATAACTTTATAATCCTTTTTCCGGGCAGGTTAGATTATCGCAAAGGAGGCCACATCTTTATTGAAATTCTAGAAAAACTTGCTTTGAGGAATATAAATTTCAAGGCACTCATTATCGGAACAGGTGTAGAAAAATCACGAATCGAGCAGTTAATAAAAAAGAAAGTTCTTGGAACTCGGATTTATATGCTCGGGATTATTCCCCATAAGGAGATGCCACGCTTTTATTCCGCAGCGGATTGCTTTGTTTTACCAGCTCTGCCTGCTGGTCAAGCAGAAGATGCCATGCCTAATAGTGTTTTAGAAGCAATGGCATATCGATTGCCGATTATTGTATCTTCGCTGGGTGGCCTTCCTCACTTTATTGATCATGGCAGAGATGGCTATTTAATTCCTCCTGGCGATGTCACCGGGTTTTCAAATCAAATTGAAGAATTAGCCCATGGCAGAGAAAAATGTCTTAAAATAGGGGAGGAAGCTCGTTCGAAGATAATTAAATACTGCTCACCGGAGATAGTTACTGAAAAATTAATAAGAACATTTGAAGAAAATTGATGACACATAAATAATTTCTGTGTCAGGTAGGTTTTATGTGCGGTATTACAGGGATTTATTTCTTTAATCAAGGAACTACAATTGAACAGTCTCTTCTAGATTCAATGTGTCGCAGTCTGCATCCTAGAGGGTCTGACAGCCGGGGAATTTTTACTGATGGGGCTTTGGGATGACCCGTTTAAAGATTATTAATTTGGAAACAGGAAATCAGCCTATCTTTAATGATGATAAAAGCGTTGGAATAATTTTTAACGGGGAAATTTATGATTTTAGGGAGATAAAAAAAGAATTAGAATCTCAAGGATACAATTTTAAGACAAAGAGTGATACTGAACTCATACTTCGGGCATATGAAGCGTATGGGCTTAAACGTTTAGATTATTTTCAGGGAATGTTTGCTGTAGCAATCTGGAATATTCATGAAAAGAAGTTATTTTTGGCGCGAGATCGTGTAGGCCAGAAACCACTTTATTATTATCAGGACGGACATCGCTTTATTTTTGTCTCTGAAATTAAAGCCATTTTGTGTTGTCCCGATGTGGAACGAAAGATAGATTTGGTGGCTTTGGATGACTATCTTAATTATGGTTATATCCCGGGACAACGTAAGATATATAAGCACATCTGGAGTTACAAGTCACGAACATGGGCGCAAAAAGCAAAGGATGAGTGGTGTGCACGGGGCCCGGCGTATCGAGCATCCGGAAGTCCAAAAGTTCGCAACGACCCTGGAAAAATATAGTTAAGGGATTTTGAATCACTGCGATTATCCCATTCACACAGGAAGGCTGGGAGGTGTGAATAACAAGATCAAATTCATCAAAAGAAAGGCATATGGTTACCATGATCTTCGGTATTTCTCGCTTAAAATCATCCAAGCCTTCTTCAACTAATTGGGAGATGAGCCTTTTTTTTTAATAAATACGATATATTAGAAAAGGTTATGCAAAAAATGTCCCCTAAAAATATCAAGATTTTGTTTTTGGAAGCAAGGTATTTCGATAGTTTTTTCAGGCAGAGGCCTAATCCCTGTTTGTCCTTATACATGCTTGCCGCGTTTTTAAAAGATAATATGCCGGAAATCAATTTCGAGTTTACTTTTACTACTTCACAGGATTATAAAGAACAAATAGCAGGTAAATCCTATGATCTCTGCGGCATATATTCAACCACCCAGGCCTGGAATCAAGCTTGCGAAGTAGCTACAAGGATGAAAGAGTTGAATATAATGAGTATAATAGGAGGACCACATATTTCAAGTGTTCCAGAATCTCTAACTCCGCATTTCGCGTTAGGTTGTATTGGCCCTGGAGAATTAGTATTAAAAAGAATAGTACAATTATATATAAAGTATGATTGTCTTCCCACTTCTGAAATTTCTAATATGAACGGTGTTGTATTTTATGAAAACGGCAAAATCAAAATAAAAGAATCTTCAGCTAAAATCCCCAATTTAGATTGTTTACCTTCTCCATACAAATATTTCCTGAAACCCAACCGTATTCGTACAAATTTGATTAGTTCCGTCGGGTGCCCTCACAATTGCTATTATTGTTCAGCAAAAGTAATTAATCCTTTTTTGAGATTCTACTCAGCAGAAAAGCTTGTAGATGAAATAGAATTCCTTTTCAAGGTATATAAGATATCATATTTTAAATTTATCGACGATAACTTATTGGCCAGTCGTACACGATTGAGAAATATTGCAAAATTATTAGAAAAGAAAAAACTGCTAAACAAAATAAGCATTGATTGTACATCATGCTCGAAATTTATAAACAAAGATACTGCAAAACTGCTGAAATTATTGAATGTAAAAATTGTAACAATTGGTTTCGAAAGTGGCTCTGAAACGGTATTAGAGAAGCTCAAATGTAACAGAATAACAATGGACGACCATCATAGAGCATTAGAACTTCTTATAAGTAACCATATAAAAGTTTATGGGAATTTCATGGTAGGTACACCAGGAGAAACTATAGAAGATGTTAAAAAGACTATCTTGTTTATTAAAAAAAATAAAATGAGCGTTGTTGCTGTGAATTTTATAAAACCCTTACCTGGTACACCATTTTGGAATCATTTGGTAACCTCTAAGAAAATAGACCAAGATAATGTAAATTATCAGGAGCTCTCATTAACAAGCTGTAATAATAAGAAATGGTATTTCAATGATAGCATGTCTTATGAAGAAGCTGTGCACTATTACAATTTAATTAATCGTATGTGTTTAATAAATAATATAAAAAATAATCTAAAAAATCCTATATTATATCAAACAATATATAGTCAACTTATCCAATTGGGGAGCTATTTTATGAGAAAAATTAAACCTAAAGTTTTAATATAAAATGAAATTTAACGAGATTGAATACTCAGGAAAACTATGCAGTAAAATTAAAAAGTATTATGCATCTTATGCAGATGAGATTGGATATCAGGAATTCAGTGATCAATATTTGAAAGCTCAACTGGAAAATAAATTAGCAAAGTATGTTTTCGAGGAAGTTACATCTTTTTCATCACAAACAAATAAAATGAAAATCCTGGATATAGGGAGTGGTTTAGGGGGAACCGTTGCTGAATTTAGGAGAAATGGAATTGATTGCTTTGGCGTTGAACCTAATAGAATAGCAATAAAAATAACAAAAGACAGATTGTTCGAGGAGAAACTCGGTGATCAAGGTGTCCTTTGTCAAGGTGTAGGAGAATCTCTTCCCTTTCATTCTAAGAGTTTTGATTTAGTCTGTTCTATAACAGTCATTGAACACGTAAAAAATTTAGAAGAATATTTACGTGAAGCTTATAGAGTATTAAAGCCAGATGGGGAAATATTTATTATTGCTCCAAATTATTTCTCATTCTGGGAGGGACACTATCGGCTTTATACTCCTCCTTATATAATGTACTTATCTAAAGGATTCTTTAAATTATATTCTAAATTATTTGCTAGAAACCCTAAATATACTAACAGATTAAATTTCAAAATTAATCCTGTTTATTTGAAGAAACTATTTAGAGAAACAGATTTTAAAAATATTAAGGACATTAGTCTTAATAGAATGAAAAAGCTTTTTAATTATCCGGAAGAATTAGTAGACAATACTATGAGAGAAAAAATAGAGAAAATGCGATCTAATCTGTTTCTCAGATTCATTATTAAAACTGTAATTAATATTATAGGAGTCACTAAGGTTTACCATCCTATTGTATTAATCGCTCAAAAACTAGAAGAATAATTATTGTGAAAAGAGACTCTTTAAATATCCTGCTAGTCACTATGACACGACCGCATCAGGGGGGGATAAGGAATCATTTGAATAATCTTTCCAAAGGATGGAAAACTGCAGGCCATACGGTGTACATATATACTCCATTTGGAAATTATGATTCATTTCCTGATAAACAGAAATTAGTTGCTCAAGTAGAATTCCTTACACAAAAATATCCAATTCTCACATTTATATTTTATGTGATGGCAAAACATCTTTTAACAATTAGGATTTTGTGGGCACTCCTTGTTCATTCTTTTGATGTCATAAATGTAAGAGATGTAGGTGCTTTTAACGCCTGTTTCTTACCCTGCAAATTATTTAGGGTGCCTATAGTTTTAAACTTACATGGTTGTCTCACCAATGACCTTTTTTCTAAAGGGATGATCAAAAAGAAAGGAAGAATTTATCAATATTGTTTAAATGAAGAAAAAAAAAGTTATAGGAATTGCAAGTATCTTGTTGCTGTAGGCCCACAAGAAAGAGACAATGTCTTTCATATCTTCCCTGAAAGAAAAAAGAACATCCCGATAATATATAATTTAGTGGATACTAAGCAATTTCACAGAAATATCGAGGAAGGGCAAAAGATTACAAAAAAACTCGGGCTTAAGAAAAATAGTTTTAAAGTGTTATATGTTGGAAGACTTTCTCGAAGAAAAGGGATTGACATTCTGATTAAGACATTTAGTAGATTTGTTAAAAATACTAAGGCTGAAAGTAACTTAATCACTATAGGTGTGGGTCCTGAGTTAGATACACTTAGAAGAATAGCATCTGAAAAAGAGATTTTAGAATTGGTTGTATTTACGGGACTCGTTAAACATAAAGAATTGAATGGATATTACAATGCTGCTGATGTGGTGGTTATTCCTTCAATAAGTTATCGTGGATACACAGAAGGAACACCTACTGTTGCGCTTGAAAGCATGGCCTCTGAAAGACCCTTGATATCAACAACTCTTGGTGGATTAAGAGACATAATTATTAATAAGAAAAATGGTTTAACAATTAATGAGAATTCAGTAGAGTCGCTTTTAGATGCTTTAACCAACCTATATCTTGACTCAAAATTGCGGGAGAACTTGTCCATTTCAGCTCGTAAATATATATTAAGTAGCCGTTCGGTTGAAAAAGTTTCAGCTCGTTGGATAGAAATATTTAAAGCTGCAATTAAAGGTAATAAATTAACTTCTAATTACGGCATATAAATTAAACTTTCCTTAGATGGAAAAACCAATTCTTTTTCTTAATATTCCGTGTCCTCCTGGAGAAAAGAGAGTTATGGGATTTCAACCTCTTAGTTTAATATCTCTAGGATCATATCTTGAGCAACATGGCGAAAAGGTTGTAATTCTCGATGGTAGAGCAGAAGGGCTCACCTTTGGAGAAATTATAAAAAGAATAAAAAACATAAACCCATGTCTTGTAGGAATATCCACTTTCACACCTTTTATAGCTTATGCATATAATTTCAGTACGCTCCTTAAAAAGAACTGTCCAGACATTAACATTCTTTTGGGTGGTCCCCATATTAATGCAACTTATCCTGAAACAATGGGAGATTGTTTAGATGTTGATTTCTGTATTTATGGTGAAGGAGAAGAAAGTCTACTAGGACTTTCCAGAGCAATAAGATCAAAATATCATGATTATACTAATATAAACGGGCTAATCTATAGGTCAGATGGAAAATTCATAGTCAATCCCCCTCGTAGTACTTTTGTTGATTTAAATAATCTTCCCCCTCTGAATTACAATTTGATAGATAATTTTAATATTAGAAATTATGACTCTATCTTTGCTATGGGGAAAAAAGCTATGGCTATGGTGGTTAGCCGTGGATGTCCCTTCAGGTGCACTTTTTGTGGAGCCCAAGTAACACATGGACGTAGAGTACGCTATGCATCTGTAGAAAAGGTGGTTGATGAAATTGAAGATAGAATGAGTGGTTATGGGATAGGTTACGTAAGTATGAAGGATAGTACCTTTACTGTCAATAGAAGATGGGTTATTGATTTCTGCCGTAAGCTAATAAAAAAGAAGACAGATCTAAAATGGGGTTGCAATGTTAGAGTCGATTGCATTGATGAAGAATTATTAGATTTAATGGTTAGAAGTGGATTAGTGAATATAGGATTTGGTATAGAGTCTGGAACAGAACGTATTCTTAAAGTAATAAAAAAAGGAATTACTATAGAACAAATTAAAAAAACAATAAGTTTAGTCAAAAATTATGATTTGCTTATAGGGGCAGGTTTTATGTTAGGGAATTTCTCGGAAACACTTGAAGAAGTTCATAAAACCGTAAAATTTGCCAAAGAATTAGCAATTCCCCTCACTGCCTTTTCGTCTACAGTAGTATATCCTGGAACTCCACTTTACAAACAGGCAAAATTAGATAACACTTTAAGATCCGAGAAATGGTATATTAAAAAAGACGAGAAAGGTAATTTTATACCTACAGGTCTTACAGCGGGGAATCTTAAATTTCGTGATTATGATTCTGAGACAGAAGCAAGACAAGCGTATAGAAAGTTTTATTTTAATCTAGGATATTTATTCAACTTCATAAAACTTATTATTAGAAGACCTGGTTTGGTAAAATATAGCTTGTTCTATCTGTGGAAAATTGTGAAATTAGTTTTTCTGAAGAGAAAATCACAACATATCTAAAGAATGAAGATTAATTCCCCAAAAAGTTATAAATTTCGAATCAACTCTAAAAAAGTTGCAGGCTTAATATATAAATAATTTTTGTGTCAGGCAAGCTCTATGTGCGGTATTGCAGGAATTTATCTCTTTAATCAAGAAGCCACAGTTAAACAGTCTCTTCTAGATTCAATGTGTCACAGTCTGCATCATAGAGGGCCTGACAGCCGGGGAATTTTTACTGAGGGGGCTTTTGGCTTTGGAATGACCCGTTTAAAGATTATTGATTTGGAAACAGGAAATCAGCCTATCTTTAATGATGATAAAAGTGTTGGAATAATTTTTAACGGGGAAATTTATAATTTTAGGGAGATAAAAAAAGAATTAGAATCTCACGGATACAGTTTTAAGACAAAAAGTGATACTGAACTCATCCTTCGGGCATATGAAGCGTATGGGCTTAAATGTTTAGATTATTTCCAGGGAATGTTTGCTGTAGCGATCTGGAATCTTCATGAAAAGAAGTTATTTTTGGCGCGAGATCGTGTAGGCCAGAAACCACTTTATTATTATCAGGACAGACATCGCTTTATTTTTGCCTCTGAAATTAAAGCCATTTTGTGTTGTCCCGATGTGGAACGAGAGATAGATTTGGTGGCTTTGGATGACTATCTTAATTATGGTTATATCCCGGGACAACGTACGATATATAAGCACATCCGTAAACTGCAGCCAGCACATTGGGCTACACTTGATGCATATGGAAAATTAACAGTCAATCCTTACTGGGAGTTTCCAAAGCCAAAAGCAGGAAAGCATAGTTCTGTTGAGGCAAACATTGAAGAGCTGGCATGTCTGCTTGAGGATGCTGTGCGTATTCGCTTGATCAGCGATGTTCCTCTAGGCGCTTTCCTTTCAGGTGGGCTTGATTCGAGCACAATAGTGTCAGTTATGAGCCAACTTATGCCACAGTCAGCTAAAACGTTTCATATTGGATTTTTCGAAGAAAGCTTTGATGAATCCAGATATGCACGGCATGTCGCTTCTTTATTCAATACCGAGCACCATGAAGATAAGATTTCCTGCGATTTGGGCGATACTATAGAACACATTATAAAATGTTTCGACGAACCTTTTGCTGATTCATCTGCTATTCCAACATATTACTTAGCTCAGATGGCCAGCAAGGAGGTTACCGTGGCTTTGTCAGGAGATGGTGGAGATGAAATATTCGGGGGATACAGCCGATATATAGGTCAGCGCTGGGTAAAGATGTATTTGAAAATGCCCTCTTTATTTCGAAATTCGGTTAACAAAATCATGGAGCAGATACCTGAAGGCACGGAGAACCGACCGGTGAGTCTTCTAAAACAAGTCAAGTGGTTGATACGTACAGCAGAACGGAAAAGACAGAATCCAAGCGACATGTCGATTGGTATTTTTCATGATCACGAACGAAAGAAAATCTTGCATCCTTGTGTGCAGAATGCCCTGGCTCAGAATAAAGGGGCTGAATATCTTTCTTTTATTGATAAAATTGCCTCCAATTACGGTGATGGAGATGTTATTAGTCAAATGATGTGGGTGGATGCGCAAACCTATCTGGTAGATAACATTTTAGTCAAGGTTGACCGTATGAGCATGGCGCACTCCCTGGAAGTAAGGAACCCTTTGCTGGATCATCGTTTGATTGAATTTATGGCAGAGGTACCTGTAGATTTGAAAGTTAGAGGGACAAAGACGAAGTATCTGATAAAACGGTATGCTCAATCAATATTGCCGGATTCCATCATTCATAGGAAAAAATATGGATTCAGCGCGCCTCTTGGAAAGTGGTTTCGAGGGCCGCTTCGATCGATGGTTTCTGATTTGCTTTTGCAGAATCACGGATCATCCTGGCTTGATGCTGAAAGTGTGAGATCTATCGTAAAACATCACTTTGAAGGGCGTTATGATTATAGTTCACAAATTTGGACATTATTGGTGCTAACACTTTGGGAACGAAATTCCCGTTACCACAGTAGGCAAAGATAAAGATGATAGAATTTTTTAAGATAATATAGCACCAGTGAAAATTACAGGATGAGTATATGTTTGATATTGTCTTAGTCAATCCCTTGCGTTTCCAAGGTCAAAATAAAGAAAAACTATTAATCGGTTTCTCTGTGATGACAGCTCATATTGGATTGGCACTAAAAATGTCATCTCTCATTAAATCCATTAACTCAAAAATGGCTATTGTCTAGGAAGGAGTTCATCCCAGCTTTGACAATGAATGGTTGTTATGACAGTTAATGCCGAATAAACTTAATTTGTCAAAACAAGAATCTTAATTACAGATGCAAAAATCTTTAAATAAAAAAAAGAAAACAAAAAAACCTCAAAAAGAAATCATTTGGGGGCCTGCTGCTATGGCTGCTAGACGGGATGAAGCCAGAAGGTACCAAGCCAGGTT
>LAZR01001492.1_pt1 | contig 14796 bp, 19 predicted proteins | sample 329461 | NCBI WGS metagenome assembly LAZR01 (sample SAMN03002196, study PRJNA259156) | marine sediment metagenome | biome: sea floor; feature: Hydrothermal impacted sediments; material: marine sediment; isolation source: Loki non-amplified sample from Loki's castle hydrothermal vent sediment ...
CCCTTGCTTTTGCAGATTTGAAGGATGTTATAATAAAAAAAAATGTGAATGCCCATGCCATCAAGGAGATGTTTAATTGAGTAATAATTTGAAAGGGCTTTTACAAATTCCGGAAACAAATAAGAAATTAATAATTTATGGCATTAAAGGTGCAAGAATTGGACATTTAAGAGGCGGAAGCGAGTATCTGGCTTTTTCCATAATGCCTAGCAGAAATAAGAGTAAAGAAAACAAAGTCAAAATAAAACAAATAAAGGAATTAATTTGTAATTTGTTTGATGTTAAACCAGAACGGCGTATGCGTACTTCTCAATATGGGAAACAAGAAGAAGGAGAAAAGTGATGGCCTCTGGAATTTATGTTTCTTTTGATCCTTTAATCCATAAGAATTGTGGATTTAGAGTATTAAGAAGTGATAAAAAATATCAATGTATTGATTGTGGTTGGGTTTCTATAAGAACAGTTGAAATTGAGAAAAAAGGAGATTGATGAAAAATGAAAAAGATTAAATTTTCAAATGAATACAATAAATTCTTTGGAGCAGAGAAAGGAGAGTTGTTAAAATTGCTTCAAGTTTTTGTTTTAAATTTTAAAGACCTATCTAAAAGTTTTATTGAATATGATACAATAACCAGTAAAGGAACTAAATATGATTTGCCAAGAGGAAAATTAATTGCTTTGCTTTTCTATGTTCCGAGAATGAGTTCTTCTTTTACAACTGTTAGGCGTTGGACATCTCAAAAAGAAAAATATTATAGGGCGAGCATGGGAGAAGCTTTTAAAATGGAGATAATGAAATGATTTGGGCGAATAAACTATTCAATCAATATGGAGATCATGTAGCTATCTATCTAGCTTTTTTGTGTTCCGGATTAACTTTTTTGCTTATAATTTTAGTGGTTATGATGAGGTTTTTGAGATGACTTGGGGGGATAAACTATTGAAGAAAAGGAGATTTATTCCTGCTCCTGATGCTCCACAGCCAATTATAGTAGCTCATGGTCAAGGTTATCAAAGAGGAGAATTTGATTTTAAAGTTACTTTAACCTCGGCAGTTCTCGAAAAAAACAAAGAGATAGAAATTCAAATAAAGAAAGAATATAGGAATGAAAAGTTAGGAATTCCTTATGATATTAGAAGAGATGTTAAACAGGCTCGTGCTTTTCGGGAGCTAGTGGAAGCGAGCAAGAAGGTGGGAAAATTATGAGTATTGATATTCCAATATTGGCTTTGATTTTTGTAGGAGTTTGGGGCATTTCTCTTGCTCTAATGGGAAGGTGATGAAATGAATTTTAAAGAATTTTTAGAAAAGCATCATAAAGAAACATGGTCTTTAGGGGCTAAACAAGTTTCCCAAGAAGCTCTTGGAGAATGGGCTTTGGAGAGAGCTAGTTATTATAATAAAAAACCTCATACTGAATATTTAGGAAAAATGAAATTGTTAATGGAAATAGCAACTGATTGTTTGGGTGAGGAAAAAGTTAAGAAACATTTGGAGAAGTTGAAATGAAAAAAGATTCAACATTAAATTCGGAAATGATAGCAAGGTTAGGGGATATCTTAGCTCTAATAGAAAAGGATTTTAAGATAACACGCCTTAATATTAGAAAAGACAAAATAGAAATTAATTTTGAACTTAGAGGAGTTGGTAAAAATGGGAAAATGTGAAAGTTGTGCAACAAAAATAAGTGATGATTATAAGTTCTGTGCCTCTTGTAATCAAAAATATAAAGAAGGCCAAGCAAAAAAAGAAATAGCAAATCAATTAAAAAATCTTAATATGAATTTAGGCCATTTAACTGCTTTGTATGCTAAAGTTCATCCGGCAGAAGAAAAAGAATTACAGGATGAATGGGATGCAAAAGCAAAAGAAAAAGAAGATGAAGAAGAAGGTTATCATTGATGAAGCAGAGGAAGGTGGAAACGGAGAGGGAAATGCCTAACCCCTCCGCTTGAAATCCTAATCAATTCTAGTAATGTTGCGATTTCGAGATATTTAAAGATTGTGGAACAAATGTACTTTTCATTCAGTATTCTTGGGCGTAGTATTTCAATAAAATTTTATAATGAAAAAGTAATTTCTTTCAGTATTTTAATAGCAAGAAAACCGGATAAAGAAACTTATGGAATTACTAGCAGATGCTATGGCGGTCAGCACGTTATCTTCCTTGATTATGATGGGTTAAAAATGGAAGAAATAGAAGAAGAAATAATGTTTTTAATTAAAGAATTTCATTTAAGTGATTTTTATATTTTTGAAAATGACAGGCCAGATTCGTATCATGCAATCTGTTTAGATAAATTCAATCTTTATGAAGCTATTGATATTATTTCCAGAACTTCTGCTGATAAAGGCTTCAAAATAGCACCAATCCTTTTTAAACAAAAAAGATGGGTTCTAAGAGTTCTTCCAAAAGGAAAAAGAAAAAAACCAAAATTTTATGGAATTATTCAGAGTGCTTTTAATAGCTTAGAAATAAGCACCGCACATAAAAAATTTATAGAAATCCATTATAATTTAAAAATAAAAAAGTATAAATATGAGGATGGAGTAAAAGATTTTGTGGAAGTTTGTAAATACAACACCGGAGCAAATGTTTGAAATGATATGCAAAAAATGCGGTAAAGATGTTGATGATGTAAACGATTATCATCAATGTAAGGATTGTGCGGATAAAAGTTATAGGCGTAGCTGATAATCAATGGTCGCCCAAGATTTAAATAAAGCTATTGTAATTACAATTTTATTTACAATTATTTTTGGTTTTTTTGCATTGCCTTATGCCGGTGGAGGAGATTATTTCTTTCATTTTGAAAAAGCTAAGAATGGTTGCGAAAACCTAAATGCCGGTTGCTTTATTTATACTCCTTTATTTCATATAATTGCTTCACCCTTTACGTTTCACCCCAATGCTTTTTTCTATTTTACAGTATTTTTAATTGGTTTTGTAACTCCAATGCTATTATTTTTGATTTCTAAAAAATGGGAAATAGTATGGTTTTATTTTGCTATAACAAGTTATTTTTGGTTTTTTATAGATGGTATTTTTCCGCAAGCATTAGCCGGAATATTGCTATTATTAATTCTTTTAATTAAAGATTGGAAGATCCAAGCCTTAATAGTTTTGCTATCTGTTTTTGTTCATGGGCATGGCTTCTTTTTAACTGCTGTTACTTTCCTCTCAATTCACTTGTGGGAAGCAATAAAAAAAGATGTTGAGGATTTTTCATTTAAAGAAAAACTCCAAAAAATATTTCTTGGGTGTAGTGGAATTTTTGGGAATAGCAGGCCAGAAACACTTGATGAACCGGTTGCTAATCTTGTATCTACCGGAGTAGAATTTAAATTAGGAAATATTTTAATCTTATTTTTTAAAATATTTCCTATACCTTATTTCTATTTTTCCATTAAACATTTAATTAAAGAAAAAAAGGATTTCCATTTATTATTCATAACCATTATTTCTTTGATTGCAGGGCTTTTATTTTCCCATAGAATATTTTATGTTATTCCATTAGTTCTATTGCTTGCTTTAACAGATTTTTATTATAATTTAAACGAATCCCATAGAAAATTATTTTTAATATCTTCTCTTGTAATGTTTGGTTATCAATTGTATTCTTGGTTAAATTTTAAATTAGTTTGTTCAATATGATGTTTATGGCTAGTCAGGTATGTTCTCGAATCGGTGGGCGATAAAGAGAGGATGCCCTAGAATCCATTGGAGGGAAGAATAATGAAAAAGATTATTTTAGATTTGTGTGGCGGTACAGGGGCTTGGTCTAAGCCTTGGAAAGATGCAGGCTATGATGTAAGAGTAATTACTTTACCTAAACAAGATATTAGATTTTATTCTCCTCCGGAAAAAAATGTTTATGGGATTCTTGCTGCTCCTCCTTGTACTATGTTTTCTTTTGCCAGAACAAATGCTAAAACGCCTAGAGATTTAGAAGAAGGGATGGACTTAGTTACACAATGTCTAAGAATAATTTGGGATTATCAATATAAAATTGAAAGTGATTATCAGAAAAAACCAACTTTAAAGTTTTGGGCTTTGGAAAACCCAAACGGTTTTCTTAAATATTTTTTAGGCAAACCTGCTTTTGAATTTAATCCTTATGATTTTGGTGATAACTATAAAAAGAAAACTCATTTATGGGGTTGGTTTAATGAACCTAAAAAGAATCCAATTGAACCGACCACCCCAAAGTTTGATAAGATGCTAACAAAGGATATTCATCCAGAATTTTATGGAAAATTAACAAGAACTGAAAGGAGAGCTATTACTCCACAAGGATTTGCGAAAGCATTTTTTGAAGCAAATAACTTATAAATATCAGTTTGTATGTATTATTCTTATGGCTTTGAGGGATTATGATGAAGAAAGAATCTGGCGTAGATTAAATAAAAAGCTTGATTTGAAAAAATTTAAAAAGGCTAAAACTGAAAAACAAAGGCGGAAAGCATTTAGAGATGCTTTAAGAAAAGATAAATTTGGCAAAAATATTTTAAGAATGCAACCAGTTAATTTTCAAAAAGTCCTTGATTTTAGCGTGGCTCAACAATTGATTGATGATGGAAAAGCAATCCAAGCATCTGTAAAAAGATTCAAAGAAAAAAGAAGAAAAAGAGTTACTTCTTCCGTAGGCCAGTTAAGAACCTTAGATCTGCAAGAAAAATTGCTTAAAAGAGCAGAAAAAAAAGGCTTTAAAGTTCGTGAAGTGAAGGAAAGAATTGCACCTATTGGCCGCCCAACCACACAAAAAACACTTGTTGAAGGTGTGAAATTTAGCAAGGCATTCAAATTTGGCAAAAGAATAGTCCGAGGGATCTATATTAAAGGCCGGAGAGGTGCTATTGCACTTGAAGAAGTGAAAGAGTAAAATTTATCTATTATAAAAGCCTTATTATTAGTTAATTTTAGGTGGAAATCATGAAAAAAGCATTTATCCTAGCAATAGCTCTTACATTTTTATTTTTTCCAAATATATATGCAACAAATTATCTAGATCCAACCTCTATAAACATTGAGTATGATGATGATCTTTCTAATCTATTTTTTGATATTAAAGCCGATAAACAAACTTATACCGGAACAAAAAATGTTGTTTATTTCAAAGTAACCAATAATACTAATGAAAAACAAACAATTCCTATTTCTGTTTTTTTTGATACTGATGTTGAAATAATTTGGTTTGCAGAATGGAAACAATTATCAAGAGAAGTTCCAATATTCGGAATTGTTGATGTAAATAATTTTATTCTGATTCAAGATTTAAACAATTTTGTTTCTTGTACTAATTCTAATTATTTTGATTGGGATGCAACTCATTGTAGAGAAGAAACACAAGAGCAAGTTCAAATTGCAACTGGCATAGAAGATTATGATGGTTGGAAAAGATCCAAAGCCCAAGCATGGCAAGAACCAAACCTGATTCTTGTTCCGGATAGATTTAATCCAGAAGGTTCTCTTTCTAATATAACAATTGGAAAAGGGGAAACTAAATATTTTGTTTTAGAATTTGAAAACCCTCTTAATTCATCAGGAGAATTTTATATTTGTGCTAACCAAGATTGTCTTGATCCATTTTTTAATACTGATTTTACTTGGAAAAGACAAATAACATTAACTGGTGCAGGCGATAATAATATGCTTAGACTTGATTTTAATGCATCTACATTCGGTGATTTTGGAAACTTTTTTGATTCAAGTGTGAATGATGGTAATTCTGTTCTTTTTTCAAATTGTAACGAGGATACTCAATTATTTCACAGATTACTTTATAACACAAATGATATAAATAGAGGTTTTGATTTAAATACTGGCACAGAAACAACTTGTGCATTTGTGCTTTATGGAAACGACACAAATTCTTTGAATCAATCACAAGAAAATGATGTTTATCTCCTTTGGGATGATTTCATTACCGGAGATTATAATACCGGAACAGCTAATTGGAATGGACAAAACGGTAGATGGACAGAATCTAGCGGAACATTAAATCATATTACATCAACCCCTGCACTTATTTCTACCGATTTTGGTTCTGCTTTAAGTTATAGTAGCGGTTTTTTACTTGAACTTTCTCTTTCTAATATTTGTGAAAATTGCCATGCAGGCATAAGCAATAATGCTGATGGCCACGAATTAGTAGCAGATTCGGATGGATATGAGATGTTATTAACTGATGGAACAAACAGATTAAGGATAGATGAATTTATAAATGGGCAAAATGCAGGGGCAACAATACAAACATTTGATTTTGAATGGGATTTAGGTGATGAAATTACTCTTACAAGAGATAATGCCGGAACATTTAGAATACATTTGAGGTATGATCCGAATAATTTAGTGCAATTAGTAGATACTTCCACAACCACAGGAAGATTTCCCTACTTTGCTATTGGTGCAGGGAGTGAAAGTGTTGAGTTTTATGCTTATACAAATAAGTTTAATAGATCCGCAACTTTTACTGTTGGTGCAGAACAAGAACAAGGTAAAGCACCAGATATAAATGTTACATCTCCAAATGCAACTGGAACACAAATAAAAGGCGGAGATGTTTTCTCCATTACTTTTGATGTTGCAGATGCAGATAGCAATTCTTTACTTATTGATTTAAATTTTTCAAGCAGTTCAACACAAGGAACTGGAACTGAAATTACTAACGATACAAATACAGATTCAGCAACAATTACGTGTGATGATTCCGATTTCTCTAATTCAACAAATTGTAGTTTCTCATGGACAACCCCTACATCAGATGCAAACTTTTTTATGTTAGTAACAGCAAATGATGGGGAAACCGAGGCATTTGATGCAGGCGATAATAACTTTATGATTGATTCAACCGCCCCAACCTTCTTAACAATTTTACCAGATGTGAATTTTACAAAAACTTCCTTTAATTTAGATTTCAACGCAACAATAGATGATGGCGTTGGATCAGGCAATTTTAGATGTATTACAAGAGTTTTCTTTGATGATGTTCTCCAAGCTAGCCTTGATTTAAATGTGGATGGGAGTTCAGGAACTTGTATAAGATCAATAAGTTCCGGAGTTGATGAAGATACAAATGTTTCCGTAGGATTCCAAACAGTTGATAATGTGGGAAATGTTTCTGATGAAAATATTAGCCAAAACATATTTTTTACCTCTCCTCCAATAAGTGTTGGCGGAACAGGCCAATGTGAAATTGATTTAGAAATAAATTTTTATTTGGGGCAATATTTACAACTAACTTATTCGGGATTTACTGATACAGGAAGTGTTATAATTGGTGCTTCCTTTGATGTTTTTAGAGGAAATGATATTGTTATTAATGACCAAAATTTAACTGCTGTCGGGAATTTTTTCACTTTTGTTATAAATAGAAAAGCAAATGATGATCCATTTACCGTAATAGTAGAATCTGGAAATTGCTCTACAACTCAAACTGTTCAAATAAGCCGAATCTGATAAATGTTAAGAGTGTAACATCCAAAAGGATCATTAAGCTCTATTGTTGTAGTAGAGATTTAATTCTTTTGTCAAGCGTTACACTCTCATATCTGCATTTGGCCTCAAGCAGTAACTATGATTAAACCGTAACCTATATTTATTAGTTTGTGATTTAATTTTATCATGCAACAACAATACCACATTGGAATTATTCCAGATGGGAATAGGCGTTGGGCTAGAGAAAGAAATTTGTCTGATAAAGAAGGCCATAAACACGGATCGATTGTTGTAAAAGATGCTATTGAATGGGCTTTAAAAAAACCCGAAATCAAAGAAGTAAGCATATATATTTTAAGCGAAGAAAATTTCAATAGATCAAAAGAAGAATTAAAATGGCTAAACGCTGTTTATTCAGAAGGATTAAATGATTTAAGACACAGGGAATTTATCCGCAAACTTAAAGTTAGGGTAAAAATGATTAGCACTAAACCCGAAAAATTAGATTCAGAAGTAAAAAAAGTTTTCAAATCCCTCCATTCCGAAACCAAAATTTACAGTAATAAAGTTCTAAATATTCTAATCGGATACACCGGAAAAAGTGAAATTTTAGCAGCAATCAATAAACCTTTAAATAAAATCAAAAATTTGTTTTTCGGATTAACAGAAAAAGATATATTAAAAGGGATGCAGATCCAATCAAGTTGTGATTTTATTATTAGATCCAGTTTTGAAGAAGCTGAAAGGGAAAGCAAAAGCGGTTTTTTGATCTGGCAAAGTGCTTATAGTGAGTATTATAATATTCCAAAGCATTGGGGTGATGTTACAACAGATGATCTTGAAAAGGCATGGAACTATTTTTTAGAAACAAAAAGAAATCATGGAAACTAATAAATACTACTTTATTCATGTTATTATCATGGCTAGAAGGAAAAAAGTTTCAAAAACCGAATTTTTGAGAATCCCTAAAATGTTAGCTAGAAATACTTCTCCAACAGCAACACTTCTTAAAAGAAAGCTTTTTGGAGCTAAAAGGGCGGAAAAACAAACTAAAGAAGCAGTTGCTAAATTCGGCAAATTAAAAAGCCCCCCAACTTCTCTAAAACGATTGCTTTAAAAATAGCAAAATTATTATACTATTAAGCCATTATTTTAATGAGTTTAATGAAAAAAGTGCTGTTAATTTTATTTATAGTCCTTCTGCTTAGTTTTGCTTACTCAACTAAAGGCAATACCGATATTCTTAAAAAAAATATAATTGATAAATGTGAAGGCATTGATGAATTCGGAAATTGTATTACTAATAAAGAAATAGAACCGGTTAATGAACAAATCACAGAAACAATTGTGAGTATAGGCCAAGCGACTGCTGTAAATTTAGGTGTGCCTGATTCTATTGATCTTTTAACTATTGTTTTAATTATAAGTATGATAGTTGTACTTGTTATTCTAGTTATGATGAGGCTTTCACAATGAATAAACTTTTTGTTATTTTGCTTTTGTTACTTTTTTCTTTAAATTTTGCAAATGCTGATTTATTTTTGCATGAACCAGAGGATGAAAATTATTCCATTTCAAATGTTGCAATGACAACAGAACCTAGATTAAATGATTTTTTAGCAATAGAATTTGATTTATCCGATCAATCTTCCGTTGTAGCTGATAATATTCATGTCCATATAAAAACTTATGATGAACATGGCCGGTTAATACATGATTATAGCACTAAATTAACTTCAAGAGCCGATTCTACAATTTCAATTCAAAATTTAAACCCAAAAGCAATTGAACTAAGTTCTGGTTATGAGTTTTTTAGAACAATTCCGAATCAAGAAAATACAATTGAAAATAGACTTGTAACTGATGATGCAGGGCATTTTAAAGCTATATTATTTTTAGATGGTTGTGAAATTGGCCAAACCCAAAATTGTTATTTTCAAACAGGGGAATATACAATAAATATTCTACAAGAAGGTTTAAATGAAACAGAAACATTTGTTGTTCAAGGTCAAAGAGTACAAAGTTTTAGTATTGTGCAATATTTAAGTACCATAGCAAACAATACTGATTCTTTAATAATAATTATACTTGGAATTGTAGCTGCTGCTATTTTCGTAGTAATTTTTATTTTATTTGTTCTAAAATATGTGTTACCGAGGTTAAATTAATATGAAAACAATAATTGTTCTGTTATTTTTGATTTTATTTGCAAGTAATATCTTTGCTGTTGTGGATAGGGTAATAGACGCAGAAATTCCAATTAATGATGATTTTGTTGATTTTGAGGAAAATTTTGATGAAGTATTAATTAGTGTTTTAATGGTCGGTTTTTTATCAATTGGGGCTGTTGGAGGCACTATTGTATTCTTTTTTGCGGTTTATTTGATCTCGATTGGGGTGAGGTTACTTTAATATATGACAAACGACTTATATTTAATAATTTATTTGAAGGGAGGTGAGGAATGAGATGCAAAAAATTCAGTTAGTTAAGTTACTGCCATTATTGTTAATGCTTTCTGTTTTCGCTGTATCAAGTCATGCTGCTACTGGTAATGTAGATAGTCTATGTTCAGAAATTAGTGATGATTTGAGTGCAGCAGGCGGATGTGTTGATGATGATGATCTGGAAGACACTATAACATCTACTGGTGCATTAGTTGTGCTTGAAACCGGTGATAGTGCCAGTTTGCTAACGCTTGCAGGTGTACTGGTTATTGGAGCAATTGCTTTTGCAATAGTCATAGAATCTACAACCGGTGCAATTAGCGGAACAATGAAAAAATTCAAAAGATAAAATCATTTGATTGTTGTTAATGATTTTATTTTTTTATTTTCTCCTGAACCCTTAAAGGAGAAAAATTTTTAAATTTGAAAAATTGATTTTAGATGGTTGGAAATGTTAAAAAAAAAAATGTTTTAGTAATAATATTTTTTCTCTTTCTTTTTGCTAGTTTTACTCATGCCGGAATAATTGATGGCGGAGATTTTGAAACAGGCGATCCTCCGGACAAGTGGCAAGCTGCTGTTTGCGGAAAAGTTGCCACCCCTCCTATTAATGCCGCAATTAATAGAGGCGGTGTAGGAGATTGGATTAGAGATGGAAACGGAGCAACTAACGGATCTTTTGCAGGATTATGTAGTGCATCAACAGTTGCCGGCCAATCAGGTATAAATGATCCGCCAAAATTTTGTTTAATAAATAATCTTACAGAAATACAAGAATGTTCCGCTAATTTTACTGCTAATGCAGAACCATTTCCACCTGAAACTTTTATTGATGTGAACTTTACAACCGCCACAGATTTTGGAAGTGATTTTAACATAATGATGGCTTGGGCGGATGGTACAGATAGGAACTTTTTTTCAGTAAGATATTTAGGGGATTCTTCTTTATCAGCAGGGAATATTATATTATTAGATATAACTCTTTGTTTTGCAGGCGGAACAAACTGTAATCCATCAACAGTATCACCAAAAGGTAATTTTGTTTCTATTGATAACGTAAGAGTAATTGGACACACCACCGTAGTAACTGAACCCCCTGAACCTATTGCTACTGATACTTCTTTTGAAATTTCAGCAGTAGTAACAGATGTTAATGGAACTGCTATTGAAAGTGCGGTTGTAACTTTTACTGCTCTTGGAGATATTAATACAATGGCTTTTAGTAATGGAGCTTATAGATTAACATTTGATACTGGATTACAAACCGGAAACCATGCTTTTACGGTAACATCCAGTTTTGAGGGATTTGATCTTAATACAACAGGAACTTTACAAGTTTCTCCTGATTTAACAACTGCTTTAATAGTAACAAATATTGAAAATACATCTATTAATGTTGATACCAATTCAGTTAATGTTCGCCACGCATCTTTCAATAAAATATCAACTCCCTTTTTCACTTATCAAGTTGAAAATTTACTTGATGAAGGATTTACTGTACCTTATGAAGCTACTTCCGATTTATTAGAAGCTAAAACAACTTCAAGAACATTTACTGTTTTTACTAGTACAAGTGTCGGGCAACCCTTTCAAATAAATGATTCTTTAACTTTTTCAATAAACCGGCTTTGGAATCCAACCAAAGAAATATATGAACATAACTTTGAAAGAACTATTGATGCTTTTCAAACTCAACAATTAAAACTTGATTTTAAAAGGCCTTTTATTGCATTTGAAAGTTTAACAGAACAAAACCTTTTCACTATTCAAGGAAGCATTTTAAAAGTTGATATTGATAACCGGTCAGTAGATCAAATAAGTTTAAATCAATACGGAAGATTGCAAATTAAACCAACAGATGAATTCGCAACAATTACGAGTGATGATACTCCGGATGTTGCTTATGTTGTTTCATTTACTGCTTCTGTTGACACCGGAACAATTGTTATAAATGCTGATGATGATAGCGTAACAGTTGATACAGTAAAAAGAACACATTATCTGAATGTCAATGGAGATTTTAATATTACTTCTGAAACTCCAATAACTTCACAAAAATTAGAAATAGAATTTTTTGTTGTTTCTGAACGTGGATTTTTTGCGGAAGAATTAGAAATTTTTGATGAATTCGGAAATGATTTGCCAGTACAAATTGATGATACAAATACTGCTGTTCAGGTTTTAGAAGAAGGCCAAAGATTTAGTATTGATACTGCGATTTATGAAAGAGGTTTATTCCAAAATGAGGATTTAGATTCCATTATAATTGAAGCATTTGTAACAGATTTAGATGATGTTAATCGTGTTCTTTTTAAAGAAATTCAAATTAAACAAGAAGATTTTGAAAACGAAGTTATTATAGAGATTAATGAAGTTTTAGAGGGAATTATCACTACTTCCACAACATTGCCAACATTAACGCCTTTGCTTATTCGTGTTCAAGCTTGCGGAAAAAGAGTAGATGTTAATGCAACAAGTGAACCAGTTTGTTTTGCTACCCAAGAATCACAAAATCTTGTTTTACGCCAATTTCCTTTTTCAAATGACCAACTATTAATAGTTCTTGATATTCAGGAATTTTTTGTTGGTGAAAGTCCGGAAGGATCTATTTTCCTTGAAACAAATTTTCCTGAAAATATTGAATATGTTGTAATAAGTGTTTTCCAAGAAAGCGGAAGCGTGTCAAATTCAGATGTAAATGAATTCTTCTTTAAAGATATTGATTTTAGCTGTATTGCTGATTTTTGTTCTTTTGGTTGGAGATTGAATGAATGGGCTTTTGAAGAACCGGTAAATTATTTTGTTCAAGCAACTGTGAAAGTTAGAACCCAAGAATTAGATTTTGAAAGTGAATTTTTAAACAAAATTCTTTTCTTACAAGCTTTTACAATTGATTATAAAGAAAACTTTTTGAATCTTTATAATCTTAGCAGAGATGCCAGAATTTATTTAGATCATGAAAATATTCCTCTTATTTTAACATTAAGGGATAATCTCAATTTGCCAAGCAGAGATGATTTGAATGTATTTTTTAGAGTTTGGGATTTAGGAACAACTGATTTTAACGGAACTGGTGATGCAGAAAGTACATTTGAAGCAGTATTATTCGCTTGGGATGTTTATGAATATGATATTAATAGCGGAAGCAACAAATATGCCTTTGTAGGTCGGCCAAGAGAAACTGGTTCTGCTTTGCAAGATGGCCACTTTTATAGATTTGCTGCTGTTGTTAATGACCATACTAAAAAAAGAACAGAATTAGATCCGATTACTTTATCTAATGGTAAAGCAACAGGAGGGTTTGATACCGATACAAATGCTTTCCAACAAACAAATGAAGTAACTATTAAAATTGATAATACTGTTGTTCTTGAAGTGCCTTTAGTAGATCAAAATGGTTGGAAAGCTTTAACTTGTTTAGATCCGCAAACAAGAGATGCAGAATTACAATTGAGAACAGATCAATTAACATCCTTTTTAGATGCTCCTACATTATCTCCTTTTTTCCCACTTAGTTATGTACTTAAAGGGGGAATAAGATTTGCAAGTTCTGTGATTGGAGAATTATTTTACAAAGATTGCCATGTTACTTGGATTGATAGAGGCTTTTATGTTGATACAATCCGTGTTTTTGTTTATAATTCTTATAGTGATTTAACAGAACAAGATCCCGAATTCAAACAATATATGGATTTCACAATTTCAAGTGATGTAATTGTTTTAAATGACGGAAAACAAGCATTTAATGATTTAATTCAAAAATCTCCAAGCACTTGTAAAACCCAATTCATTGATGATTCCATTGGTCAAGCTTTATGTGCATTAGGTACTTTAGGAAATGGCCAAACTAATGAATTAATTACAGCAGGGGGTTCAATTATAGATGATATTGAAACTTTCTTTGCAGGCACAGAAGATATTAATAAAGTTGCCACTATAAACCCACAAACAAGATATTTAAAATTCCAAATAAATAATATTAAACCAAAAAATGTTTTGGATTTCCAAGAAGTTGCAGAAATTGATTTTAGTAATGTTCCTGATACAAAAATTTTAAGATTTTTGAAAAGAGATAATGGTTTGAGAATTGTAAATGAAACATCGGCTAGCATTGATATTTTCCAAAACGGAAGAAAAATTAAAACAATTCAACTGGAAAATAATTTGTATGACCGGTTAGTTTTCGATCAATTCGCAGATGCGAATGGTTTTACACTTACTCCATTTGAATATTTTATTAGAGTTGATCTCTGTTTTAATAGTGGAAGAAATTGTTTAGATCCACAAATTTTAAAATTTAGTGAACCTGTTGCTTTAAAAAGGCCAAACAAACCGCTTAGTGTTGCACTTGGAGCTTGTTTTGCAAACTTTGAAAACTTTAGCGAATGTACACTAGGATTCTTTTCAACTCCGGAAGTCTTTATAGTATCCTTTGGCGGAGTTATTATATTCCTAATTTTAATATTCATTGTGGTAATGATTAAAAGCCCCGAAGCAAGAAGTACAGTAATTAATGTAGTTAGGGGAAGGGATAGAAAAGGCAAAGGAGTTTAATTAAATGGCAATATTCACCATTAGTGGAATTTTAGGAATTTTAGGTGCTGCTGTAACTGCTGTCGCATCAGGGGCAGGTTTTTTAGCAAATATTGCAACAATCCCTTTTGCATTAGCCGGAAATAACAGAACGCTTGCATTAGTAATGTATTGGATTATTTTCGCAATAGATGCTTTTATTATTGTCCGAATTACCTCTGCTGTTTTACAACCTTTCTATGATATTTTTGGAATTGAAGGAGTTGAATTAGGATTTACTTCCATTTATCTTATGGTAATAAATATTTTTACTGGTTTTATATTTGGATGGTTTTTCGTGCCTTTTCACTTATTTTTGATTGTTACTATTATCCTTGTC
>LAZR01001493.1_pt1 | contig 14791 bp, 12 predicted proteins | sample 329461 | NCBI WGS metagenome assembly LAZR01 (sample SAMN03002196, study PRJNA259156) | marine sediment metagenome | biome: sea floor; feature: Hydrothermal impacted sediments; material: marine sediment; isolation source: Loki non-amplified sample from Loki's castle hydrothermal vent sediment ...
CCTCGGTCACCGGCGCCTCCCGCTATACATACTTTGATCCCAATAGTCGCATTGACTTCAATCTGGGCCACACAATCAGTTCCGTGCGTAACAACACGGGTTTCGCTGTAAATTCTTCCCGCTACAATACCCGCAATAGCTTGAATGCGGGAGCCGGGTTGAATTTCTATCCGGGCGATTTATCCACCGTGCGGTTTTTTGGCCAGGCCGGCCGCAGCTTTACTAGCGGAGTTCTCAAAAATCAGCAATCTTACACCGTTGGCAGCGAGCTTTCTCGAAGGTTGAGCGAGCGCTCCACGGGTGGTCTTAACCTTAGCCGTAGCTGGTCTGACAAGCGTAATACAAACCTCACGATCGATACCGCGCAGTTGGTCTACAGCCTGCAAACGGAGAGCGGGTCTTTCAGGATAGGGGCGGGGGGAAGCCGGGCAGAAACAGAATACAATGACGGAACCACTAGCAAAAACGACGCGGTAACGGGTTTTGCAGAGCGAGCCTGGGTAACGTCCAATTGGCGTACATCGGTGAAATACGATCGCCGCTTGTCAGACAGCGCCACAGATCTCTCCCTGAACCTGCCGCCGGTTTTTTCATTTTTGCCACAATCAGTTCGGTTGCGGGATCTGGTGCTTAGAGATTCACTGTCTCTGACCCACAATACCCAACTCGTGTGCGATGCCTGCATTTTGGGCTTTTACGTACAAGGTGCACAGCTCGAATCACAGAATTCCGGCACCACAACATACCAATACCGCGCCAGCGCCAATTTCGGTTTTCAGCTTACGTCGCTGCAGCGTCTTGATTTTCGGTACACATGGGCAGGCGATTCGAATGAAAATGCCAGCGGGAATAATGATCAGATTCATCGCTTAAAAGCGAGTTGGACCCGACAGATCGCAGAAAACACAACGTTCGGCGTTGAGTTCAATCAGGCGTATCTGCGCTCGAAGTCCATCAGGAATGATAAGGATCAGTTTGAGGTGCGCCTCGTGTTGAGCCGCGGGTTTTCACTGGCGGAGGTCGGGAGGTAGTGACTACAGCGTCACCCAAACAGCAACTGGATGAACTTAAAGCCCTCAAAGGAAGCCTTAGCCGTCAGATCGGCCAGGCCAAGAAAGCAGGAGAAGAACCGGAAACCCTGATCCACCGGTTGAAAGCGGTGTCTGATGAGCTCAAAGCGGTTCAAAAAGCCCAGAAAAGCCAGTTAAACAAGGCGGAAAATACACAGACATCATCGGAACCACCGTTCCCGGATATCGCCCGTGCTTCCGCTGTCGCAAACCCGATTCAGAATCTCTCGTCCAAACCCGTTCACCATCTGGTAGCAGTAGTTCGGGGATCAGAAGCAGAAGCTGGGTGGGATCGATTTGTGAAAAATCACCCAGCCGCAACACCCTACCATTTTATCAACATCCGCCGTTTTATTGAGCAAACGTATGGGCACACTACCCATTACTGTTATGCATTATCGGCGGATGGAGAAATACTGGGAGTTCTGCCGCTCGTGCAGCTCAGCAGCAAATTGTTTGGAAATTTTGTGGTCTCCGTACCTTATTTTAATTACGGGGGATTGCTGACCAACAGTCAGGAAGCGGCTACCAGGCTGGTTGCGGCGGCCAATGAATGGCGACAAAGTATGGGTGCCAGCCATATCGAATTGCGTCATCTTCAGGATAGTGAACTTGAACTGCCGCAACGGCTTGATAAGGTCACCTTTTTGTTACCCTTGCCGCCAACCACCGAATTGCTTTGGCAGACCTTTCGCCCGAAGCTTCGCGCCCAAATACGCCGTGCTGAGAGGGAAGATCCGGAATTAATGATTGGCGGTCCGGAGTTGCTTGGCCCGTTCTATGATGTGTTCGCCTGTAACATGAGAGACCTCGGTACCCCCGTTTACGGCAAAGACTTTTTCCTGAATCTGCTTCAGCATCTGGGCGAATCAGCCCGGCTGGTGGTTGTGAAATTGAATGGAAAACCTGCAGGCTGTGCATTTTTGATGGGTTATGCAGAGCAAATGGAAATCCCCTGGGCTTCCACGCTGCGAGAGTTCAACACCACCGGCATCAACATGTTCATGTACTGGAAAGTGCTTGAATTCGCCATATCCCAAGGCTACAAGGTGTTTGATTTCGGCCGTTGCAGTAAAGATTCAGGCACCTACAAATTCAAGGAGCAGTGGGGCGCTCAGCCCATTCCCATGCATTGGGATTATTGCTTGCCTCCCGGGGAAAATCTGCCGGAACTGAATCCAAATAATCCGAAATTCAAACTATTGATAGCGGTATGGCAGCGTTTGCCGGTATGGCTTACACGGCTCATTGGCCCACACATCGTGAAAAGCCTGCCCTGATATGAGCCTCTTTCAAACCGACTCATGGCAAAGCGCCTGGTGGGATACCTGGGGGGTGGAAAACGGGTTGAAACTGGCAAGAAGCTGGGGTGATGGCAAGTCAGGCATCTACACGTCAACATACCGCCTAAAAGGCTTTCTACCCGTTCGTTCTGTTGAGCTCGTTGGCAGCAGTTACCGAAAAATACGGTCTACCAGAACGGAATACAATACGTTCTCAACAGCCAGTGATACCCCGGCAGTCGCCATTGGCCAGTTGGGAAAGCTGATGGATAAAGTCCCTTGGGGCGAAGCCATCTTCAATGATCTGCGAGCCGATTCAAGAGAGGTGACCGAACTCCAGGCATTAGCGCGCAACAAGCAGTGGTTAGTCAGGGTGGCAGCCAAAGATACCGCCTGGAAAATTCGCACAGACGATTCTTTTGGTGACTATCTGAAAGCCCGTGGGCGAAACACGCGGCTTCGCCTCTATAACCGACGCTCCGTACTGGAATCCCTGGGCAGTATTTCCCAGGTAAATGTTTACGACAGCGACCAGGATCCGAGAGTATTTTTTGGCTACCTGAACGACTTCCACAAGAGGCGTTGGGGAAAACCGGTTTACGGCGAAAAGGCTCTGGCTTTTAATACCGCTTTTCTGAAACGAGTTATCAGCGAGGGCGGCGAGCCCCAACTTCTGGCTTTGAAAAGTGACGGTAAACTGATATCCGTGCTTTATAACGTTAAATATCAAGGGTGTGTCTATAACCTTCAAAGTGGTTTTGAAGAGAATTTCCACCCCAAGCTTGCCATCGGCACCTTGCATCTGGGTTACGCTATTGAAAGGGCTTTTCAGGAAGAGGGCACCCGCAGCTTCGACATGCTGGCCGGTTCGGGCAAAAATGAAAACTACAAACAACGCCTGGCAACAGAGAGCGAGCCATTGGTTTCGCTTATGCTGGTAAAACATCCTGTTCTGAAACTGCTATACCGATTGAAAGACCGACAATGACTATCGGCGTGACACCCGCTCTTTGGCGTACTCAAGCCAACTACAATACTGCTTGAAGTGAGCCAGATTATCGGGGAAGCTGAATCGCTTCAACGCATAAAGGTTGTTATTTGCTCTTGTAAGATGAACGTAGCCAGGGTCTGCCGACAGCGCCCCGATTAAACCTGCCTGTTTCACGAGCTCCTGTTCTCTGGTGCCGAAATCAATACCCTCCCGGCCGCTCGGATAACAAAAAACTGGCACCGGATTGGCCATATTGGCTTGCAATGCTCGCCAACTACCGACGATTTCATCCTTTGCCTCTTCCAGGCTGACCTGAGCGAGAATCGGATGCCGCTGGGTGTGTGGCCCAAACTCAATGTAGCGCGACTCAAGGCTGCGGGCCTGCTCCCAGGCAATGGGTTGATACTCGTCAGGGGCGTCGACGGGAAGCGTTACTTCAAGGCGTTCGGCGAGATGTTTAACGGCCGCTTCTGCGGACTGATTCGGCAGGCGTTTGTTGATGTTCCGCAGGGTTCTTACCAGATCCCGCTTATCCTCGGAGTGTGCGAACACCACTGGCCTGGCGCCGCCGCCGAGATCGAGTTCCAGGCTTTGGTGAACCGTGTGCTTGAACACATATTCGAGTTTGTAGTCCCAGGACCAGTAACGTTGATCCTGCATATCCGTGGCCAAAAACAATGTAACCGGAGCCTGATAGCTTTCGAATACCGGCAGTGCGGTTTTAGCTTGATCGTAAAAACCATCATCAAGGGTAAAGGCCACCGCTTTCGGGGGCAGTGATTCGCCGCTAATCAGGGCCTCTACAACCTGGCGCACAGATACTACCGTATAGTCATGTCGTTTGAGGTACGTAAGCGCGGCTTCAAGATGAGCCTGCGAGTGGCCCCTGATGCCCCGGGATTCATCAGCGAACCGGTGCAACAGAAAAACCGGGACAACGTTCTTTCGAAGCGGCTGCATCAGTTTGGAAACCGGCGCACTTGTTAGAAGGTCAATCGCAGCTTGGGATAACATCATTATTTAACCAGTGCCCTTATGTACTGCTTGAATTCCAGCCAGGCCGGCATCAGATCGTGCAAACGGTTAACTTCGTGCTTTTGATGACGAAGTCTAATAGAGAGAAAGCTTACGACCCGCATAAATTTTTTCATCCAGGACTGCCGCCCCTTCAGATACAGGTAAAGACCATCAACATCACCCAAAACCCAGCGCAATCGCTGATCAACGCGGTAATCGTTCGTGCTGGCGACGGGTTGCCCGAGCTGAGCTTTAGCGAGCATCAGGGGGAAATCCACGCCGGAATCCACTGCCAGTTGCAAAGACCCCCAGAAGCGCGTGTTGACCTCCATAAGATAGGGTTTACCTTCCGGGGTAATGCGGAACTCGACCATGGCCACCCCATGCCAGTTGACTGAATCCAGCAGCTTCCGGGCACTTGTTTGCAGTTCCTGATCAACCGGCACGCTCCGGCTTAAAACGCTAACGCCCCCCTCGGGAGGCTTTTCACGGAGACGCTCGTGGGCAAAGAATTGCGCCGCCCTTCCGTTGTTGTACAGGCAAAAAATGCCGCCGCCGTGACCGGGTATAAAAGACTGTAGCATAAAGGGGGTTGTTCTGAGATAGGGGGAACGTTCCAACGCCTGCTGCAGTCCGGCCTCATCGTGAATGATTTTCACGTGGGTATGTATCCAGTCATTCCCGGTAAAAATGTGCGACAACGCAGGTTTGAGTACGCAAGGATAGCTGACGGCAGCGCCCACAAGCTCCGCCGAATTTTTGAACATCTGGCTGTCAGGCACCGGAATATTTAGGCTTTTGGCAAGCTCTACGAGGGAAATCTTGTCAGATAACGCCATGACCGTTTCGTAAGGCGCAAACGGAAGTTCGATTGCCGGTAGCTCATCTTTGCAAGAAAGCAGCAGTTGGCTGGTCACCTCGGTGGTAGGCATCACAAGATCAAAGTGTTGGCGGGCAGTGACATCCTTCGCCCAGGTAATAAAATCGCGCGGCTGCTGGCTTGGGTCCGGATGCTGCAGATAAACTTTGCTGTAGCGGGAGGCGCCCGCTAACGCCTGAGCCGTGGCATCAGCCGTAGTAATCGAGAATTGACCGGATTTGCCCAAGGAACGAGTAACCGCAAGAGCACTACGCTGGTTGGCATCCAGAACCAGCACGCTAAGCAGATTGGAATCCATTCACTACCTCTCGGAAATACAGGTTATCGAATCTAACAAATCCGTGTAGAAACAGCAGTGGCTCCACATTAGAGCGTAGGTTAACATAGAACGAATATCGAGAACGGATCAATGGAATGGCCAAACGTGAAATGACTCCCACCGTATTGCACGTAATCGACACGACGGGGCCGGGCGGGGCAGAAACGGTTTTTCTGGCACTGGCGGAAGGCTGCATTAAACAGGGCTACCGGAGTATAGCGTTGATTCGAGGGCCGGGCTGGGTAGAGCAACAGCTTAAAGCGCGCTCTATTCCTTATTACATCCGTGACTGCAAAGGCTCGCTGAACCTCAAGTTTCTTTCAGAGATGTTTTCCATTATCCGAAAGGAAAAAGTGACACATATTCAGTCCCATCTGCTTGGTTCCAACGTTTATACGTCTATTATTGGGCTCTTTACCAGGCTTCCCGTTACTGCCACGTTTCATGGCCATGTGGATATCTCTCCTGACGAACGTTTTCGCAATGCAAAACTGGCGCTTATAAAAATGGGTGCCAGGCATGTGGTGTCTGTAACGGAAGACCTTAAAAATACCATTAATCACACCACTGGTTCGTACTGCCGGCTTCATCCCACCGTTATCCCCAACGGCATTGATTTGAGTGAATTGGAAAAGCTTCCCGTTCATGGATTAAGACAGTCCGATAAGCCGTTAGTCATGGGATGTCTGGGGAATGTACGACCTGCAAAAAACTATCCCCTTGCCATTGAGTTTATTCGGCTTTTGAAAAGCAAACGTATCAATGTCAGGCTTCTAATCGCCGGGGATGATACCAAGAGCGGTGCCATCGAGCTTAAACAGAAGGTAAAGGAGTGGGGCCTTGAGGAAAACGTTGAGTTCCTTGGGTTTATCGATGACGTGCCTGGTTTTTTTGGGTCCATCGATGTGTTTCTGATGACATCTTCATCAGAGGGGCATCCACTGGCGTTGACCCAGGCCCTGGCAGCAGCCAAGCCGATACTCTCTACCCGCAATGGAGTGGAGCGAGTGGTGCCTGAGCACTTGTTGTTCCTGGCCAACGAGCATTCCGCCGAATCGCTGTTTACAGCGGTGGAGATACTTCTACTGAGCGCGAAGAGCGCAGAGGGTTCAGATCGCCTTGTTGAAGGTCGAAAGTTCGTAAAGGATAATTACAGCGAGGATGTAATGCGCCAGCGGTACAGCAATCTCTATGAACTTGGGGCGGCATAATGTTCCGTGAATACATCATGAACAAATTCGGCAGTAAAAAGGGCCTGTTGCGGTATTTACGAGACGGGATCTCTTGTCGGATTGGCCTTTTTCGGCGTTATACTCAATGGGAAACGCCACCCGAACGGCTCGTATTCGTATGCCAGGGAAACATCTGCCGAAGCGCGCTTGCGGAATGGGTTTTCAAAAGCCATTCAAATATAGAAGCTATATCACTGGGCCTGAACACAAACACCGGAAAAGGTGCAAACCCCCGGCTGTTAAAAATTGCGTACGAAAGAAAAAACATAGACCTGTCATCCCACAAAACGATGAGCGTAAAAGACTACGTGCCCGGGGCCGGCGATGTTTTCGTGTGTATGGAAGCCAGTCATATAAAAGCCATTGAAAGCCTCGGGTATAGCGGGCCTTTCCTGCTTCTGGGATCCTTCGGCAAAAAGAAAACGTACCGCATTCACGATCCCTATTCTGCCAACGACACATTCATGGGTAAAACCATTGATGACATCGTTTACCATACTGTTGAACTGGCAAAAAGCCTAAAGAGGTAACCGGTGCTTTCTGTACTCAAAAAAGATCTAAAAACATTTCGACAGGATTTGAAAGGGCAGGACTCAATCTTTTATCTTGGGTTGGCCTTTATAGTTTTGTATTACTTGCGCCCCCAAGTCATAATTCCTGGACTTGAAGTTATACCCTGGATGGAGATTACTATTCTATTGGGTTTTTTGGCCATGATCAGTAATGGCCGGCTTAAAGTTACAGGCACTCATTTTCTGGTTTTCCTGTTTGCAACGCTGGCCGTGTTATCGGGTTTGAACTCGCTTTACCCAAGCATTTCCTCCAAGTATCTGACCACACCTTTTATATTTGCTCTTGAAGTTTTATTCCTGTCGAACTGTGTGAAAAACGTAAAGCAACTACAACTGTTGTTGGTCGTTTTCTTCTTGTGCATTTTCAAAATGTCTTTATTTGGCGCACGTACCTGGATCAGCCGTGGTTTTGGTTTTGCGGCTTGGGGTATACAGGGCCCCGCTGGCTTTTTTCAGAATAGCGGTGAGTTCAGCTTGCTGATGGCAATGTGTGCGGTTTTGTCGATTCCACTGATCCTGTACATGAAGTCAAAAACGAAATTGTACTGGTTATTCCCAATAACGGCGATTATGACCGTTATGGCCGCAAGCTCCAGGGGAGGGCAACTCGCTCTGCTCGTAGGCTTAATTTATTTACTACTGGCGTACAAGAAGATTCGCTTCAAAAATTTGGTGTATGTCGCTGTTTTCGCATCGTTCGTTTGGGCTATCGTCCCGGACGCGCAAAAAGCTCGCTTTGAAACAGCAGGCTCTGACCAGACTTCCGAAACGCGACTCGAGTATTGGTCGGCTGGGATTGATATTGCCAAAGAGTATCCAATGTTGGGTGTGGGGCTCAAAACGTTTCCGGAACATTATGACAGGTTCTACAAGGTTAAAGGTGGCGGCTATCTATCGAACAGAAAAGAGGTCGCCCACAATTCCCTAATCGAGGTGGTTTCCACGCTTGGAGTACCTGCTCTCGTTCTATATCTATGGTTCCATTTTTCGATATTTTCCAGCAGGTCGCTGTTGAAAAAGCACAAAGACCCAGGACAGGATTTAGTGTTCCTGGATAGCTTCAGGATCTCTCTAAACGGGGCAGTTCTGACTTATTTTGTGGGTGCGTTTTTCATGTCAGTCACGTTCTATCCTTACATTTATTTCTTGTTGGGTTTAGCGATAGCAAGAGTTAGGATTTTCAGGGAAAAAGAACGCGAAAATAGCGTAGAAAACGTAAATTTGATACCTAAACCATATATTTAAGACGAACTACTTCGTGAAATTGCGAGAGATTTTCTATCAGTTAGCTACCAAACGTATCTTTTATTTTGGTCATAGATTTAAGAAGTTCATTAAATTTAAAAAAATCGAGGTGCTGCGTGAGGCTGCTGTTTGTAGGTGATATAAATTTGGGTGAGTACTATTTAACATTTGGACATGGTCCCCGAACCACTCTGGAGACAGTGGATATCTTTGAGGATTTACGAGATATTTTCAAAGGAGCCGACGTTATTGCTGGAAATCTTGAAGCGTCACTAACAAATAACAAATTAGACATCAACAACCCTGAACGAGTGGTATTAAGAGGGGATCCAAAAAAAGCAGAATACCTCCGAAGTAGTGGATTTAATGTGCTTCAAGTCGCTAATAACCATACTGTCCAACACGGTAGGGAAGGGTTCGACGAGACAGTAGAAGCTTTGAGGCAATCAAAGATACTTCCGGTTGGATTGGCAGGCCAAGAGATGGAGGTTATCAACGTTGGGGGGGAAACTGTTGGCTTTTACGCAGCTTCTGACGTGCCAGACAATACAAACAAAAAGCAATTGAGCTACCAAAAGCTTGACAGTCATTTAATAGAGAGAATAAAAAAGTCGGTTGCCAAAGTAGATTATCTATTCGTTATGTTTCATTGGGGGTTAGAAGAATCTACGGTCCCGATGGACTACCAATTAGCCTTGATAGACGAATTAGTGGAAGCTGGAGTTACTGGTATTATTGGAAGTCATCCCCATCTTTTTTATGAGGTTTGGAAACAAGGGAATTCTATAGTTGCACCTTCTCTCGGGAATTTCGTATTTGATCTTTGCTGGGATCACCGTCTCTTAAAAACTGGAATTTTAGATATTGTAATTGATGGAAATGGCTTGCAAGCGAAAGTTTGGCCGGTCGAGATTACTCAGGATGGTGCTGTTCCAAGGTCGGTGGGAGTTGTTCAGAACGTTGATGATTCTTTGAAGCTCTATGATTTGGGTCCCAGTATGGAAAAACAGGCTATCCGTAAAATAAATTACTTTATAAGAAATTTTTTTAGAGGTCAGGTTAAATTAAAAGCTAAATTTATACTTCATAAGGCAATAAATAATTTATCGGTAATGATAAAACGTTAATTTTTGATACGAATTAGTATAATGAAAACGTCTTTTATAAAGGCGATCGTTTTGGCGTGCTGGGGGCGCAGAAAATTTATTGTTCAATAGATAGTAATTTTCCATTCAGATCTTGCGAAGGTATAAAATGAACGATGGTCTCGCGAAACGATTATTTGAGTTAGGTGCGAAAGTTCGGAATCCATCACTATTCCAACTTTATGACGAGCTTAAAGACACTGAATGGCTGAATCGGCAGCAGTTACAAGACTTACAGACTGAAAAGGCTCGAAAGTTCCTCTGTTTCGCGGGTGAAAGCTCACCTTTTTATAGAAAGTTGTTTGGCGAGGTGGGGTTTAAGCCCAATGAGTATAGCGGTGTTAGTGACCTGTTTTGTATTCCAGAATTAGATAAGCTATCCCTCATTGAAAATAATGCTTCGATCCATTCTGACAATATTTTTGAAAAGGTTAGGTTGGCGGAAACGTCTGGCACTTCGGGGCAGTCATTAAGTTTCAACCGGTCTGAGAGGTGGGATTCGCTGAATCGAGCTGCAATGATGCGCTCATATGACTGGTATGGCGTAAAGCCTTGGGATAGGAATGGGTATCTATGGGGCTATAACATATCGCGGAAGCAAAATCGGAAAGTTAAACTTCTTGATATGCTCCAAAATCGCTTTCGACTTTTTGGCTACTCCTCGGACGAGATAGACGCTTTTGCGCGGAAGCTTTGTGGCGCGAGCTTTCTAAATGGTTATTCTTCGATGGTTTATGAGGTTGCTAGATTAATCAACGAAAAAGGAATCGATGTTCCGGCTTTGAAGTTGGTTAAAGGAACGTCAGAAATGATTATGGATATTCATCATGTCGAGAGCATCAAGGCTTTTGGGTGTCGAGTTACTAGCGAGTACGGTGCTGCAGAAGCTGGTTTAATCGCTTTTGAATGCCCATATGGTGGACTCCATATCAATGTCGAGAATGTTATAGTGGAACAAAATTCTGAGGGTGAAATTCTTATAACTAATCTCGAGTCCCAGTCTTTTCCTATAATCAGATATAATCTTGGAGATATAGTATCGTTAAGTGAAAAATTTTGTTCGTGCGGGAGAGCCCACCCTTTGGTAAGCGAGATTCAGGGAAGAAAGGGTAATAACGTCCATGGATTAAATAAAAAATATCCTGCTCTTACGTTTTATTATGTGTTTAAGAATATAGCTCTTGAACATGAGATTTTGGTGAACTACAAAGTGGTTCAAAAGGAGATTGGCAAGGTTATTATTTCAATTGAGGGCGAACTTTCTTCAATCACCATCGATAGAGTTCAGGAACAGCTTGATCAATACTTTGGATTAGATGTCGAGTGTGATTTAGTTTTCGTTAAAAAGTTCGAGATTACACAAAAGAAAAGTCAATATTTTGAATCAAATTTGTGAGTAATTTTTCTTTTTGGTACGGCACTCGGCAATTCCCCCGAAAACCACTGCTCTTTGTCGGGGGGTAATCATTCGGCCAGATTTAAAATTTTAATAGCACCACTAATATAATATTATTTTATTGATAACTCTGAAGGCGAATTTGGGGCCAGATAGGTTGAGAGTAACGAGGAAGTCGAGAGTTTGAAATCGTCAATCAGAAATTCTGTATCTACGGGATATACGGCGTTAGCCCAGCCCATTAAGTACCCTGAGGTAAAGCCTTTAACGCTCGAACTAAGCTTGATCGGCTGGTCCTTAAAGTCGTGGGTTTTAGTGTAAGCAATATCTCCTTCCCACTTCCGCCACACCTCCATTACTCCATCGCTTGCGCCAGGCGTACTTTCACTGTCCGCATGAATTATTAAATGCATCCATTTTCCGCGGTCTCCGGGGACGCTTATAAATGGAACCTTACCTTTATCACCACCACCTGCAATCTTAGCAAAGAAATAGGATCCCCCATTTCCATTACCCCTGAATGACATACCTAGTGTTGTCCCATCTCCTTTGTTGCCGTAACCGTCCATCCAGAGCCGGAAAAGCTTTTGATTGTCGCTAGCCCCTTTAACTTTCGGGTGTGTATAATTTGTTGGGACCCTTAGCCAAAAGCTCATCCAGATTTCCGGTTGAGGTTCATCGAAGACGAACCGCTGTTCTGTCCAACTTCTCCCTGCATTATAACGCAACATCATGGCATGATCGCCAGTTTTTGCTTCCCATCGACTTGTTTTAGGGGCTGGTCGGGTGACCGGAGAAGTAACAAAAACTTCGGTATCTGCAGTAACTATAGAAGTTGTCATTGTGTCCAACCACTTGAATCCATATGCACTTGTTGTGTACAAATCTCCGGATTCGAAAGAGTCAGATACAATCATGTCGCCGTTGGCGAAGGTGCAGAGTGTGAACAGCCCCGCAGCAGTAAGAGCAACTTTAAATTTATTCATATAATTCCTCAGCATGGGGACATCATTCCTCGAAGCCTAGCTTGGAAGCGCACATTTGTATCCTGAATATGGGTGTTTTTTAGTTACCAACCGTTAATAAGGGGCTGGATTTTGTGATGATCGCTTAGGAGATACGGCCGCAGCACTGTCGAATTGTAAGTCCCGACTTTAGAAAGTGGTCGAATCATGGCTGCGAAGGGGAAGTGGGTCACAACTTGTCTATAAAAAGATATACTGTTTCTAGGCGTGTTCGCTTACCCAGTAGAATTCTGCCAACTTGAGCGCTGAGCTTCCAGTTCTTTTTTTGATTTTTTGAAAGGGCAGCCGCAACTGAACACTAAACTCCTCTCAATGGAAGTTTTAGGAATGGCCGTACTCATGTCAAGCTACCACACCCTACCATCGATATTTCAAGATGGAACGTTAAGTACATACGGTTTGGTATTGCGTCAGTTTCGATATGGAACAGCTTTTAATCAAACGCTCGCTAGCTTGGAAGTGGCAAAATCGATCTTTTACTGGATCAAAGTAGGCGCTTGAGGATATCGTGACAGCCGCACTGCGGGATACGGAGCACTGCAAACAGTTGCTTGATGGCCAGCCCTTTAACCGCGTTGGAAATAGGCTTGAATAACTTTACGAGATTTTTCACTGTTCTCAAAAAAGCAATGGTAAAAAAAGCATTTCCGCTTTTCATAGTGAAAGCTTCAGCAAAAATAGCACCACGACGTTGAGCATGATTGGTACAGCTGGTAATCCACGGACGCTACTCACAACCAAACAATCCATGAGGCAGAATTACGCGTTTCTTAATTGGTCTTTCGGTCAATCCGAGTTGATGAGTGCCAGAGCGGTGCTTCCTTTGCGGGCGGTCTCATTGTGCCTAAGACAAGCACGACTCCTCGATACTTGCGCAAGAATTATGCGATGAACATGCTATTGTGTTCTTTTTACTACTTGAGCGTCGCAGCTAACAGTTCTATTAAAAAGCGCTTGAGAGTGAGTGGCAGGGTTTTCAAAGACATGGTTGGGATTTCGGAAACTTACATTGTTCAAAAAACAGGGACATTGCAGCAGGTTAACTTGATCGCTTCGAACGAATATACGGAAGCGACCGAAATTAAAATACTCAATTTTCTTAAAGATCACGTCGGAGGAGCAATGCAGATAAGGTTTGAGTATTTGAATCGTAAATCTCGGAAAAAGACCGGCAAATTCAAATTTTGAAAACAAAGCTATGAGCGAGTCTATGTCAGACGAATTATTGCCATATGTTTCAATTGTTATTCCCGTGTTCAATGAAGAACGCTACTTGCTTTCCTGCCTCACGTCACTGATGTTGTTGAGTTATCCGAAAGACCGTCACGAAATTCTACTGATTGATAATGGCTCTACGGATCGAACTCTTGAAATAGCACGGAGGTTCAGTGAAGTCTCTATCCATGTTAAAGAGGATGTGAAAGTAGGTGCTGTTCGCAATTACGGAGTTCAGAAAGCAAAAGGCAGCGTCGTTGTGTTTTTGGATTCTGACTGTGTGGTCTGCCAGGACTGGCTGACCGACGGCGTGGGGAAGTTAACTGCAAATCCAGACAGCGTAATAGGGGGGCAATATCTATTGCGTGACAACCCTTCTTGGCTGGAAAAATATTGGATATTGACATCCCGAGGCCGGACAATAACGGAAATTTCGCTGGTGGGAGGATGTATCTTTACACCCAAAGAGATTTTCCAGAATATTGGAGGATTCGATGAATACTTGAACGCAGGTGAGGACAGCGACCTAGCCGTACGGCTAAAAAAAGAACACATTAATGTTGAAATTGACCCATCTCTCAGCGTCGTTCATCTTGGTAATCCCTCAAATGTAATGCCTTTTATAGGAAGGCAGTTGTGGCACTCATCTGACTACATCAATGGGTTACCACATTCGTTACGAGACAAGACGTTCCTGTTAACCCTGGCGTTCATGGCCGGGATGACCGGTTTGCTGGGATCATTAATATTTTTACCTGCAGCTAAATCGACTCTTATTATTTCCGCTTTTCTTGTATTTGCCTGCCCGGGTGTATTAAGTGTCAAACGTATCAGGAGATCCGGGGTCAATGATAAGCGACTTTTCGACTACGTCTCGATATATCTCGTAGACTGGCTGTATTTAATTGGCAGGACACTGGGGGTCTTGTCCGGCATAAAAAATCGCCTTAGTTTTAGATCTAACGCTAAAGTTAGAAGGCGTTAACACGTCTAGTTGTAGTGGTGCATTCAACCGGTCCATTAATTTCTGGCCTCGGCTTGGACAACTGCCCAAGATTGTACAAGCTGATGCCCTCCAACACTGGTAGTGTTGAATCTGGAGACGATAGACCTCTTCGGGAAGCTGCCGTACAGTATGTTAACCGGAAGCGATTCGCAGTGAGGTTAATCATCGGGTTGTGAAACTTAGGCCCCAGCTATGAAAAAATCCGTACAATGCTGAATACCGAATACTGGGCCGGATGGCGGAAAGCATGAATGGATTGTGGGTTAGCTACCAGAGAGGCATAGTTTGCGAAGTAGATATAGCCTAATTAGTCGCGGGTCTGTACAAGCCAGGCATAAAAATAAATAACTACGGTTCGCCGAAGCGAAAGTTCCTTGATCGTATGGTCTCTGCTA
>LAZR01001494.1_pt1 | contig 14790 bp, 11 predicted proteins | sample 329461 | NCBI WGS metagenome assembly LAZR01 (sample SAMN03002196, study PRJNA259156) | marine sediment metagenome | biome: sea floor; feature: Hydrothermal impacted sediments; material: marine sediment; isolation source: Loki non-amplified sample from Loki's castle hydrothermal vent sediment ...
AAAGAAATCTACAGACAGTACCTTGNCTAATTCTCGTAGAAAGCGCGTTTTCCCGATGCCAGGGTCACCTACAATCAGTAGCGGTGGCAAGTAAACAATAGCCGGTTGAGATAAGCTGGCTAGTAACAATGCTTTACGATAGTGCAAGACAACGTCACTAAAGTTTGGGAATTTATCAGCTAAAGGAATCAGCTGTCCCAGCATGGCATCGTTAATCGATGCAAGTGATCGCATGTTACCTTCTTGTATCATTGCTTCGAGACGAGGTTTTAAACGACTGTCCTTGGCTTGCTCGTTCATGACTTTTACGACGTCCACTATCGCGAAGATAGGTTTGTCATCACAAGGCAGATCTCCAAATGGATCATCTACATTCTCGTTAGAGTCGGTGCACGCAATTTTGGTCAAAAACGCGTGTGCATCATGTAATTGCCCATCATCTACCATGGCGTTTTCTATTTTTTTCTTATTGCCCATATTCGGCTTCCTTTGATTAAGTGCCGAGCAATAAAAAGCCCGACAGGTTTGACCTCCGGGCTTATCAAATCTATACATGACAAAACAGGAGGGGTAGCCCTCCTGCACACAACAGGCGAGCTATTATCGATGGCGTGAATGCCACCAATAATTATTTATCTCGACTCGTATCGTGTTGTGCATAATCTTTCCTGTTGTTTAAAGCGTTATATTTAATTTTATGTAAAAAAAAGCCCCAACTTAATCATCTTAAGTCGGGGCTTTTTTGACTCGATGATGCTTTGTGCATCACCAAAAAATATAGGCAATGCTATTTATGAAATGGAATGATTCCAGATTGTTATATATCGAATAGTCATCGTATTTTTAGCCTATGTATGTTTTGTACGCATTAAAATTTGTAGATGAATTTACGCTTAGCTCATTGTTAAGTCAATGTACTGTTGGTAAATTATATCCGGTAAGTAACATTACGTATGATTTAAAGCGAAAAATACAGTTAGAACTATCTTGCTGTATTGTTCATCTCTACTCTGTAACGTGACTTTTCATGGCTGATTGTCTCTATTAACTAGGAGACTGTTTAATCAGAAAAAAAGTAGATAAAGCTCACTTCATTTTTTAAAGAAGCGCAAATCCTTCTGATTGTAAGGATGATAAATCGTTTTGATTTGTCGAGTGAAAATAAAAAAATAATAAAGCGAATATAATTGGTACAAAGACCAAAATTGGCATGAGCTGTGCGACATTATATCCGACAACTGCCAGCATTACATACACAAAAATTATAAACAACGGAGTGTAGCCTGCCCAGATATTGCTACAAAATTTTTCACCTTGAGGCGTTATAATTCCTAATACCGATTTTTTTTTAATAATTAAGGTTATTTCTTCACCAACTGAACTTCGTAAGAACGAGTTTAATTGATGAGTTATGCCTATGTTCGTTAGAATCAGATCGTCTATTCTGATAACGCTATATGTTGCACCTACGTTGGTACGCTCAGTAGAGGTTCCTAATAAACCTAAAGTTCCTGTATGTTTTTCCATATTCATTCCTTTGTTTAAAAAATAGTTGATTTTTTACTTCGTACCAGCGGTGCTGAATTACATAGATTTTTTACAATTTATAATTATTTGCGTATTAATAAATATCTCGATTGAGGTAGCAAGATGCCATTAAAATAGAACAATTAGAATTCAAAAGCATAACTTGTTTTTTGCAATAAATAGAGGTTTGATATGCTAGCATAGCTACAACGTTAATACCTGTAGTAAAAATTAGATGTTATAGAAAGATGTTTTTATATTGAGCCAATAAAGGTTCTTCGCACGGCCTATGTTCAATGTGTAATTTAAATTAATTGATATGTTCATCAATGTATTAAGTTCATTTTTAAATGTGTTGATGTCTTTAATTAGTAAAGAGTAATGCCTAAAATGTGCGACTATCGAGTACGATATTGATGGTGCATTAAAAATCAAAATTATATATATCTGTAAAAAAATAAAAAAATTTTAACAGAAAAAAGCAATCTAAATATTAGATGAGTGCTTTAACTAATTTTTGCGTATGTAGATAATAAATCAAGGAAGGTAAGGTGAGTTTAATTAATTCAGATGAGCGTTTTTTTTACGGGAGAGGGCGTGAGTTAGCAAAACTTATTGAACATTGGCAATTAGTAAAAGATAAAAAGCAGCCATGTTGGGTAAATATTATCGCTGAAAGTGGCTCTGGTAAGACAAGGATCGTTCAAGAGTTCTATAAATCAATTATTAAAATGGACGATGAGTTAGGTTATTGGCCTGACTATTTACCTCAAATTAATGAACAGCTAGAAATTAACCCAAAGTTAGAAGAATTCGCCGATAAACAACCTGAGCAGCTGTCTGAAATTCCTTGGTTGTGGTGGGGGATTAAAGGTCTTAATACCGGGATGAGAGAGGGGCAAGCAAACAACTATGCAGCAGATGTTGCTCGGAGATATCTAGACCCTCACTTGGCTAGTTATCTTTATAGGTCTATAGCAATATCAGCAGGAAAAAGTACTTTTAAAGACCTTAGAAATATTGCAATGAATATCCTTACAGTTGGGTGGTGGGATGCAATATTATTTATGTCTGACCGTAGTAAAGATGCAAAAAAAATGCAGGAAGCTAGTGAGTTACTAAAATTAGATATTTTAAGTAGAAGCAAAAAGAGACAAACGGATATCCAAGAATCGTTACTCGAAGGCTTATATCAAATAATTTCTGAGAAAGAAATACACCAATTAATAACAGATAAAGTAACTAAAAATCACAATATAGCATCTTTACCATTGATATTGGTTTTAGATGATGTTCAGTGGTTCGATCAAGAGTCTCGAACGTTGATAGCACGTTTAATCGAAAAAGTTGGTAATCAGAAACTACCTTTAATGATTATTTCAACAACATGGACAAAAGAGTGGCAAGAAGGGTGCGATTCACTTAAATCAACGTATGACGGATTTCAGGGTGAAAAATGCGAGATCAATCTATCAGGTTTTGATGGAAATGAGGCAGCTAGCTTTATTCGCGCAAGAAAGCCGAATCTATGTGTGAATGACATTCAAATGATAAAAGACAGGGCTAATGGTAATTATAGACATATCACTGAGCTTATGAATGCTATTGAACGAGATGAAAGATGTATAAATGACGAAGGTGAATTAAGTCAGTTTGGTCTCAAACAGTTAAATAAAAATACCAGTCTTGAGCACCTTATTGCAGAAAGATACTATGATCTAAGGGCTGAGATTAGAAGTGCTGTAGAAATCTCAAGTGAACAAGGTCCTCGTTTCGATGTTGAAAAGACTGTGATAGTTAAAAATATTCTAAGTGATACACCAGAAAAAGAGCATAACGAAATATTAGTTTTTAAGGCGATCAACGATGCTGAAAATCCTGGTTCAATAATCAGTACTATTACACTGAATGAAACAGAGTCAGCACTAAAAGAATTTATTCATGGTCCATATTTCAAAGTTATAAATGATTTATATCTTGAAGATGAAGAGCGATCTTTAAAAGTAAAGAATGCATATCATTCAATTTTAATTGAAAAGATCTGTAGTCAGAATGATTTAGAGTTTGCTACAAAGATATTTTTGGAAACGAATGATATAGAAAAGAAGCTTCATCTGTCTCTAGTTATACTTCAATACTTAGTCGAAAATAATCAATATTTCAAAGCACTATCTTATATAAAAAAAATTGCAGAAATATCTACTGAAATCTTATTTCGCGATCATTATAAAGATAACCTTGAAAGTCATCCTATAGAAAAATATGTTGAGTCTTTTGGATGGCCTGATAATCATTATCTACAGTCTATATCAGCACTGAAAGTCATCAATTATTACGGTTATTTATTAGCTAAAGAGATGTCTATTTCAGAGAACGGTGCCCAGATACTTGGAATGATAATAGGTCTGAAATTAGACAGTGAATTAGAAGATTATATCGAAAATGGAGATACTTCAAAAGATATACCTTTATCGCAGTTAATTGATGCATGTAGGCTACTCATTTTATACAAGGACACAATTGGAGAAACAAAAACTCGAATTAAATATCGTTCTTATATGGAAAAACTTTTAGTACTAAGACTGGAAGAACAATACCAATTCGATAAATGTGATGAAGACTTATTCGAGCTTGTGAATGTTGTTCACGAAAAAGCAGAGTTAGAGATTAAATTTGCATATAGCAAAGCCAAAAGGAAGGCAATTTATGATGAACTAAGAAATTTTGATGAATGGTTAAATAAAAATATTGTTAAATTTTGTGACAAAAAATATTACGACATAATACTAGCTAGACAGATTGTAACAACGTTAATAATTACACCTGTGGTAGTGGTTGATTATTCAATAATGGAAGCAAATAAACGCAATATTTTTGAGCGTGCTGCAGATAAGTTAGGAGATATTTTATATTGTCTTGATGAAGTTGACGATGAAAAAGTGGCACATTGCTTTATGAATGAGATCGCTTTAGGAAGCCCTGAGTTAGCCAAACAGTTGCTTTTTGCTGCAAAAGTTGTCTTAGAAGAATCATTATTGTCTAATTACTCAATAGCTACATTATTTTTAGACAGACTTTTCAGAGTTAGTAATGCACTTTTTGAGCAATTAGAAGACAACGCATATTTTGATACTCATTTTATGAGAGTGTTAATGGAGCTTTGGCTCGCTCTCTTTGAAAGATATAAACGTAATTATCAAACTAAGACTAAAAAGAATTCTGAGAGTAACTATATTCATGAAGGTTCCAGATTTGAATTTTATCTATTAGTAGATAGGGTCGTCAGTCATGAAGAGGTGATGAATATGCTGCCACGTATTGCAAAGATAGGACAAAATATTTATGAGCATAACCGTGGAAATATTGAAGTGATGGTGAGTTACGCTCGGTTTAATGTAATGGAGTTAGATGACATGCAAGGATTACGCAACAATGATGTCAGAGAAAGAGCTCTAGGTTATTTTACGAGGATCATAGAAGATGCGAGATTGACGAATGATCCTAGAAGGATAACAAGGACTAATATGCCTGTATTTCTTGAATGGATTATAAAGCTTTATCATTTATTTCTAAAAGAATCTGATACAGATAAAGAGCTATGGAATCAAGTTACAGATCTTTATAAAAAGGACCTTACAAATCAATTAAAACGACACGGATATATGTCTTCATGAAAATGATTAGATCAGTTTATTCATAATTACTTCTAGAAAGCTTTTAAATATTTTTTTTCGTCTAAACTATTATTGATATATTTGGCATTTCAGATCCTGAATTTCAAATGACATCGTGGCTATCTTTTTTTCCAAAATCAACAATCGTTCTTCAGTATTAGGGCTTCTTTTACGTGGCTTTTTGTCACGGACTTTGATCTCTTGCTCACGCCATTGTTCGGCTGAATCAGGAAAGGTATCAAGCATACTTTTCCTGATATTAATGATACTAGCCGTTACATCCAACTTTCGTAAATACGGATAAGCCAGTACAACTTTATACGCTCTAATCCAAGCTCGCCAGCCTGAATCATTCCAATCCAACTCCCACCTTATGTATTCACTCCAATTCTCGTGATGGGTACGTCCAATTTCACTGTTTTCAATCTGCTCATGAGTAGGTCGCCCAGGCGAAAATAAAAAGGGCATAGCATCATGAATCGCATCCATGAGTTCGATCCACTTTCCATCATTCTTGAGCTGTTTCAGTTCTTTTTTTAGAGACATGACTTTTTAGATTTAGATGGTAATTAATTTTTATATCTTAACAGTTTAATAGTTTATGTTATACTTGTATTTGTTTTGTTAATAATTACAATATTAATGCTTTAATGATGACTGAATAGCTAAAGATATTGATGACCTTGTTTTGGATTATTGAGGTAATACCTTTAGCCCCATACATCTTGAGGATGTATGGGGCTAAAGTGGGGTCATCGTGATGTTCTACAGTGGATAAGCGTTCATTTTGAACGGCAAATATAAATAAGGTGTGAGTTATGTTCAACACTTCTTTAAAAGATGAAACTCATAACAAATATTTACAAATGGCCAATAGTTTTTTAATAAAACATGACCTAGATATTGTTAACAACGGTGAAAGACTTTGTACAATATTAGCATCTATTAGTTCTGACTATCGACCAGCGTACTGGCGTAATTTACGTAATGCCATTTCTTATTATTTGTTCACTGAAAATCATCGAAACCTTGCTGAAAAAGTAAGGCAATTATCGAACCCAGTCACGCTAGAAAATGGTGACGTTAAACCTAAACAACAACGCTGTAAAAAAGTGACAGAACAAGATATGCAGATGTTAATGGTTGAAGCGATGCAGCAAAAAAATCGTACCTTAGTGGCGGCCATATATATAGCCAATTTGACGGGATGTAGACCCTGTGAGATGCCGACAATTTCACACGTTTCTGACAATACATTTCTTATAGTTGGTGGCAAGAAAAGATCGGATCGCGGCCTAGATAGGATGTTAAAAATTAATGATAGAGCTACAGCTGAGTTATTTGGAAAGATGTTGAAAATTATCTCAGGAAAAGAGATGAAACCAATACAAAATGCATTCGACAGATCATCAAAAAAAACATTTAGAAAACGAAAAGTTACGCCAAGCTTGTATTCATTTCGGCATCAGATGGGAAGTGATCTTAAAGCTTCTGGAATTGATAGAAAGACTGTTGCATATCTAATGGGTCATAGGGCAACTCAATCAGTCAATGTTTACGGTAATAGACGTACGGCAGGAGGCCGTAGTATTAAAATTGTACCTGGAATTAATGATGATGAAATTAATAAGTTGGTGAAAGAAAATCATCAAATCGGCGTGATTAATAGTAGTGAAAATAACAAGTTGTACTAACAGAATTAGATGGATCTATTTTTTAATTAATAGGTGAAATTCATGACATACAATAACTACATAATAGCGATAGGGTATGAAGGTAAAATTATCAGTTACGATTATTATCTGACGATAAGTGATCGTAAATTTAACTTAGAAAGAAACGTATATCCCATTAGGACCTCTTACGAATATTACTTAAATCTTGATCAGAAAAATGAAATTGTTGCTCAACTACAAGACTGTATTGTTGGTAAAGCGACGTTTCCACATGGCTATGCATCAGGATGTAGCATGCAACTTGGTGACTTGATCGATGATTATGGTTACGAGCCAAGAATATGGGATATTTGTATGGGGCATATTTAAGATCAAAGTATAAATTAATGGACAGTTAAGCCATGTTCCAGTTGAGCAACGCCAGATCTGACGTTGCTCAATCAGCGTTTATTTGGAGTAGTAAAATGTACACAGATGATATTTTAAGATTTCTTCCCCCTGATCACGTCTCACTTCGAGATTGGAACATTATTATTGTTGATGTCCCGAATGAGTGTCACGAAGAAATATTTGTAGGCTATAGCGAAGGTGACCGCTTAGGTCGTCTCAGCACGCCGATTAAAAATTACGATGCAAATACTGGGATAGGTGAAACACGTTCCGGCTCTAGCTACATGACAATAGGTGAACCAGGTAGCCCCCATGATGATGCTATTTACGTACTAGAGCAAACCTTCGGTAAAGATCTGATAGAAAGAGAGTTATTTAGCGACAGTGGCCAAAGTGTATTGGCGTTTAAATATCCTCTTAATAAATGAAAACTTAATACCTTTTGTCATGTTAGATGATGTAAGAGATTCAAATAGTAATAGATATAGCAGATTTAGCCATAAATTCTGGCGCTTGAAATAGAAAATTCAACGATATTTAATTAGGGAGGATGGGTGTTATGAAAAAGGAAAAAAATTATCCACTGTTCATTGATTTTGAGGCTTCAAGCCTGAGCGTCAAAAGCTATCCTATTGAAGTAGCTTGGTCTTTAGAGGATGGCACTATAGAAGGTTATTTGATCAATCCTGATGCTATCGAAGGCTGGACTGACTGGGATGTCTTTGCTGAATCAATTCACGGTATATCTAAAGAGCAGTTATCGATTGAAGGAAAAGATCCCAAGTGGGTCGTACAACGTATGAATGAAGTCCTTGATGGTAAGGTATTGCTCACCAACGCGTATGAATACGATTTAGATTGGTGTGAAACTTTATTTAAAGCTGCAGGTGAGTACATGTTATTTAACTTGGGTGATGCTTGGTATGTATTTGGAAGAGAATTATTCATTGAGCCATCCCTAGAAAACGTGATGTTAGACCAGCCTGTAAGTTCACAAGTAATTTATGATGAATTGGCGAAAATCAGTAAATCTGCATGGAAAAATGTCGAAGGAGGGCAGCATAGGGCAGGTGTAGATGTCCAACAATTGATAGAAATGTGGAGAATTGTAAGTAAGTAAAAGCTTAGTCAGGAGTCGTTACGGTTGGAGATAAATATACTTAACAAACGAGACTTATCATGATTTTCGACATATACATTATTGTTGTTATAAGATATTGAGTTAGTTATTTAAATTTATATTAAAATTGGTTGTCTTATGTCGTATAATTGTAATTATGTTGAAAACATTAGAAAGTAAAATTAAATATAGAATCTCTCGGAGCAAAGACTCGGTCTTTATTCTCAAAGATTTCGACGACTTATCTGGTTACGATCAGATAGGCCGTACTTTGCGTGCGCTAGAGAAAAAAGGTGAGATAGCGAAGATCAGTCGTGGCATGTACGCAAAGGTAATGGTATCGCCTTTTAAGGCAGATCTTATTCTTGTTAAGCCGCTCACCATGCTGGCCAGAGAGGGATTGATTAAACTAGGTATTACCGTTGTCACGTCCAAGGCTGCCACCGACTACAATAGCGGTCAATCTACTCAGGTTCCAACCGGTAGACGAATAGCTGTAAAAGGTCGTGTTTCAAGAGAGATCAAATTCAATAAACAAAAGGTTTACCTAGAAAATGCCTCTTAATGAAACATTAACATTAGCGATTGTATCTGAGTTAAACGTAGATCCTTCTTTTATTGAAAAAGATTGATACGCCACTCAAGTTATGGCTGTGGTTAATGCTATTTCTTATTCTTATGTAGGGGTGGCAATTTATTGACGCAGCCGCGAAGTGTGCGAAGAACCCCAGAAGTAACCTAATCAAATGAGTCAGCCATTTTGTTGTTTGTGACGTAGATGACAAATCAATAAAGCCTTCTATTCTATGCTTATTGCCATCGTAATCACTACTGGCAACAGAGCATGAATGAGCAGACTAAACAACGTTATCTTAAATTAGCTGCTTACTTTTTACAGTTGCGGTTAATAGACACAGCGGCGTATTAGGTGAGCGCGATGCATAATAATATGCGCTTCAACAGGTAGCCAACCCTCTAAATTACGGCAGTTGATCCAACCGCCAAGCCCGATCGTGTTTATCGTATTGGTCAAACTAAACCGGTTAGCGTGTATATCCGGATTGCGGCTCATCCAAAACAAAAGTCGTTTGATGTGCAACTAAGCCAACTGCTAGGAAATAAAATCGATTTAAGTAATGTCGTCGGTGCTCCTGATATTGTTGAGGCATCTGATTTGTCAGGGATTTTTTATGGTAATGGGGACAGGCTAATTTGAGGTGGCTGTGGCCCAATGCAAAGTTAGATAGGAAGGTACGTCCAGATATTATTGAGGTTACCTATTTGTAGGTGCTGTGACGTTGGTGGCGATTCAGTAAAGTCAGTTAACTCATATAGGTGAAGTGTGTAAAGCAATAATGCTGCTCGGGTGTTGACTTGAATGACCATGCTTTCTTCACTGCCATTATGGTCGGAGGCGATCACTTTTCTTTGCTGTTCATTAAACTGCAGATTGGGCGTTAACAATAAGGTAACCATGGTGTTCCACGACTTGTCATTATCGATATGAGCTGCATTAAGTTTTTCAGGAATGAGTGTTAGAGTCGGATTTATTCTTGCAATATTGAAATCTTTAAATGACTTTGATTGCAGCTCATAAGCCCTGATATGCCAGCGAAATCCACTACGAATAACTGAGTGAGGGTAGATTGTTCTTAGTTTTAGGCCGGTAGGATCATTCATTGACCGATAAGAGACTTTCAGGCCAAACGAATTGCGAATAGATTTATTGAGTACACGATAAATTTCCGGATTAATAGCTCTGCTTTGAGTTTGCATTATATATGCAAAGTTATTTGGCGCTAATGCAATTGAATAGTATTCATCAAAACTGTATGTACTAACATATTGACCTAGAGCATGGTCAGGTACGTATCGTCGTGTGCTCCCATCATAAAACACAGCGTTAGGATAACTTAACTTTAACCCTTGAAAGTCCTTTGTTGCTTGTGTAGATGCAATTCCAAACATCTTTACTAGATCGCCCCGTGAGACCTCACCTTCCCAGTATGTCTTTAATAGAATATAGCGTAGACGTTTTTCCACATAGAACCTCAGAGTAATAATTTCGATTAAAATATAACATAATACCCTACATGACATAAAGTGTTACATAACACATTGTGTTATGTTAATATTCGTCATGGATGATATAAGAGTATGGAACGCATGAGCAAAAGTTTTTTTGATTATTACCCCGACAATGTATTTAATTTATTGGTGGGTGAGAATAAGTGCCTCTACTTGGGGATCATCTCAGTGTTATTTCGTAGCTTTTTTGATGACACATCTGACTATAACGACGTTAGTGTTTCCGATACTCTAATACGCAATAAGGTAAAGCTTGAATTAATAGAAAGAAACACATTGATTGACGAAGATACTCAGCAATTAGTTTCGATTAATGACGGTGCAGACATTCAATCCTATACAAATCGTATTTATTCACGGTTTGTTGAATGCGGATGGCTAAAGGTCGACCAACAAGGTCATAAAAAACACGTTTTAATGTCGCCTAAAATTATTGAGTTACTTGAGTTCTTAGAATCAGCAGGTCGAAATTTATCAAGTGATGTTGGTGGTTCCGTTTTCTCCATATATCACACTCTAAAAGGTCTTCATAACGATAACCGGATAACACCCAATGATATCGTTGCAGGACTTAGCAAGGCTGTTGAAGATAGTCGGCTAATTGCACGGCGTATGGGCCGACTCGCTCACTTTATACGAGATATGTCAGAAAAAGTGGGCGAAATTAGTAGTTCCTCAAAAAAGGTCGATTTATTTTTTGACTCGTACATCAAGGAATCCAGTTTTAGAGACTATAAAGATTTCAAAGGACCTAATCATCCATTTAGATTTAAGTCTGACATAATAAAGCTGATTAATGAGTTTGAATATGACGTGGCAATCAGGGTTCATTTTTCCGATGCAATATCATCAATTAATGGTACAAGTCGAGAACAAGCGGGTCATGAGCTTGTAGTTATGCTATCAAAAATTAGAACTGTTTTTGCTAATGCCGATTACTCTTTGAATCGCATAGAAACCTGCAATTTGAAACTTGTTAGACGAGTCACTGAATCAGTTAAATATCAAAGGCGTAACACGCAAGGTAATGAACGCTTCAAAGAAGTGCTACAACTTCTGCGAGGTAGAAGCGATATAGAAAATCTAGCAGTAGCTAATTCATTACCTGCGATATTTGCCTTGTCAGATGAGGCTGCATATAGGCCAAAACAAAAAAAGAAGCCTATAAAGCAGGGCACGGGCTCGATGCTTCGCAATGTATCAGAAGAAGAACTTTTAGCTCAACAAGAAAAACGTCAATACATGGATTCTATTAAGGTAACTGAAAGATCACTATATAACTGGTTGAGTCTAATTCTCGCTGGCAAAGACCGCGTGACATCGTTAGATATTTCTATAGAAACACCTTTTGAGTTTTTCGCATTTGTTCAAGCTCGTAGACTTTGCCTAGGCAGCGAAGAGTTCAGGAGTTCATTCGCCAAAACGTATGTCGACTATCAGTTTACTACTATAAGCGAAAAGCTGATTGATCACGGTGTAGTCATTTGTCGACAGTTTGATATAGCAAAGAAATAAAGGAATAACATGTTTAATGAAGTAAAACTATTAATCACTAATACTAGCGTCAGTGAAGACGATATTGCTGCTTCAGCTGCTTATTTATTGAAGAAACAATTTGTTCTTCGAAATGAAACGGGTGATAAAACACATTTTGCTTTTATTGATAAACATTTTGTTTTATTTAAAAAGTGGTTTGCATTTATCGGGGCAAAACTTGAAGTTAATTACGAAGCAGGCTTTATTGGTTATCTACCAAAGGAAAGCTTATCTAGTCTGAAAATGAATGAAACCGCAGCCTTACTTATATTGAGAGTCATTTACCACGATGAAAAGGTAGCGGGTTCCTCTGAGTACAACTACATCACGATTAGTGGGCAACTATTGGTAGATGAATACAGGCGACTCACAGGTAGGGATGATCTGGGTCAGAAGGGGACGTTTAACGCGATTTTAAGACCATTAAGACAAAAATCGGTGATTAAGTTTGGTGAAGAAGATGTTGAGACAGGTATTCGTGATGTCATTATTTTTCCCACGATTGAAATGGCTATAAATAAAGATTATGCCGACAATTTAGTCGATGCGCTTATAAATTCTGAGTCTACGCAGGAAGCTCAAAAAGGTAAGGAGGAATACGATGAAACTAACTAGAATTGTATTGGTAAATTGGTATTTATTTAATCCTATTGATATTGATCTACGTGGAAATACTGCATTAATTGGTGAAAATGGAGCCGGAAAAAGTACCGTAATTGATGCTATTCAAGTGGTGCTATTTGGAGGGAATAACCGCTATATAAAATTCAATGCACAATCTTCTGATAGTGGCAATGACCGTAGTATTAAAACCTACTGTCTTGGTGTATTTCGACCTGAGAGTGAGGGGGGCACAGCAGGTGCAAACCGACTACGTTCGGAATGCGTAAGTTATTTAGCTTTATGCTTCGAAGATGAGAACGGTAAAGTTGCAAACCTTATGGTGGGTATTGAGGCTAGACACGATGAAGCTAGGGCAGATGTGCATTTGATGGCAGTAAGTGAAGGTGATAAGCCTCTCAGTTACAAAAACTTTGTTGATGTTAATCCAGACGGTACATACAACATTAATCTCATTGCAACCACAAAGAGTCGCTTAAAGCTTGAAGGCTTTGATTTCACATCCTTTGAAAAAAAGAGCGACTACTTTTCTGCTGTATCTAAATTGATTGGTCCTAAGGATCATATTGATTGGATAGATCCGACCGTACTGAGTGGAACGTTATCTCGTTCATTATCACTTAGTGAAATTACGGGTGTATCAAATTTTGTCGAAAACTTTATTCTCGAAGAAAAGAAAATCAATATCGACACGTTAATCAACTCGCGCAATCGTTATCGTGAACTTCAGGTAGAAGTAGCTAAAGATAAAGCTAAGCTAGAAGCATTAAATCCTATCAAATCAAAGTTTAATTCGTCGCTCACTAGCATGACAAATGAGGTTTCATATCAATGGATCCATGCTGAAAAGACAATAGAGAAACTCGAGTTGGATATTGAGTCTAAACGTGAACAGCGCTATAACTATTATCTTGATGCCAGAAAAGATAATAGAACTAAGATTGCGAGTAAACAAAAACGTCAAATACTTTCTGATGAATTAAAAGAACTACGTGATGAAGTCGCCAGTAACGATATTGCCAAACAAGAACGAGATATTAATAACAAAATCAAGTTATTTGACAAAGAAGTCGTTACGTTAGAAGCGACGCTAGCTAGGCTATATATCAAGCTCGACGCAATCAGTAAACTTCAGTTAGATGTGGATGTGAATATTGATGTTAGTTCAATTGAACGTCTTAGAATAGCTATTGAGCAGGGTGAGCCAAATTTCAAGGCAATCGATGAATGTATAACTGTATTGATTGTCTCTTTAGCTAAAGAACTGAAGGATTATAGTCTTACTACGTTCTCAGATGTTAGTAATAAGAGCATGAATATTGATGCAGAACTAACAAACCTTTATAAGTTGATAAAAGACGCTAAAGATGGAAAACCATCATTATCGCCAAAAACAAATTTGGTCGTAAAAGCACTTAAGGAGCACGGCATAAATGTCGCCGCTATTTGCGAATTAGCTATTATCAGCAACAAGGATTGGCAGCCAGCTATTGAAGCTGTGTTGGGCACTAGCGGCTGTGAGGCACTTATTGTTGAGCCAAAAGACGAGGTAAAGGCAATTGCGATATACCGTAAGTTAAAAGGCCTGGTTGGTAGTAGCATTTACGGAGTAAATATTGTAAAAACCAGCAAATGGCGTAGCTGGCTAAATACTTTTGATAAAAATAGTGCAGCTCAGCTCATACAATCTGACAATGAATACGCTTTAGCTTATCTGCATCATCGCCTAGGAGGGCTTTTATTAGTAAAAACCGAAGAAGAGTTAAAGACGAATAGGGCTATTACTCAAGATGGAATGATATCGACTAGCTCTATTGTGTCAAAAAATAAATTACCGACCACGTTCAAGTTAATTAAGGACCAAGCAGATAATATTGAAGTATGGCAGGCCGAATTCGATAAGAAAGGTGCTGAAAAACTGATATTTGATGTTGCTAAGGCTCGTCATAATAATAATCAGGAAATATTATCTGATTTTATCAGTTTATATGCCGAAGACACACCATCAACAGTAAATATTGATGAGCGACTTGGAGATATAAAAAATGAAAAGGAAATACTTGAGAAAAATTTAGAAAAACTCGACCTGACCTCGGTTCATCAAAAAGAGGTTCGAATTGAGACTATTGGAACAGAGATTAATACGTTAGACAGCAAT
>LAZR01001495.1_pt1 | contig 14789 bp, 11 predicted proteins | sample 329461 | NCBI WGS metagenome assembly LAZR01 (sample SAMN03002196, study PRJNA259156) | marine sediment metagenome | biome: sea floor; feature: Hydrothermal impacted sediments; material: marine sediment; isolation source: Loki non-amplified sample from Loki's castle hydrothermal vent sediment ...
CAACAAACTTGGCGTAACTTAAGCAATGCATCCAAAATAATGATCTGGCTGCGTGCAATGCCTTTTTTATCTATTTCCTGACGAACTTTTTCATTCATCGTCACCCGAATAGTCTCGTATAATTGGCGTTGTTGGCCCGACAATTCTACTGAACTAATAATTTCTGTTTTTTCTGGTAATTCTTTGGCCACCAGCGATTTTTCACGGCGTAACATAAAAGGCGCTATGCGCTTATTAAGCTGCTGTTGTCGTGCATCATCGGCCAATAATTCAATCGGTTTACGGAATAAATTACGGAACTGTTTCTCATCACCCAATAAACCGGGCATTAAAAAATGAAACTGCGACCAAAGCTCACCCAGATGATTTTCCATCGGCGTGCCAGTCAAACATAGACGATGATTAGATGTCAGTTCACGCGCAGTCACCGCTACTTTTGAGCGAGGGTTTTTAATATGTTGCGCTTCATCAAGAATCACTAAGTGCCAATGTTGAGCACATAAAACCTCTTTGTCTCTGGGCAATAGGGGATAAGTCGTCAACACTAGATCGTAATTAGCCAAATCATCGAAATTCTGTTTTCGATCATCACCTTGAGAGACCAGCACCTTAAGTGATGGTGCAAACTGTTTCACTTCATTCGCCCAGTTGACCATTAACGAAGTCGTTGCCACCACCAAACAAGGATCGAGCATCCGACCCGCTTCTTTTTCTTTTAAAATATGGGCGATAGTTTGCACGGTTTTACCCAAGCCCATTTCATCAGCCAAAATGCCTGATAATTTATATTCTCGTAAAAATTGTAACCAATCTAAACCTTGCTGTTGATAAGGTCGTAATGAGGCTTTTAAGGTTTTGGGCACAGTAACCGGACTAATTTCTTTAAACCCTGCTAGTTTTTCTGCAAATAAAAGGGGCGCATTTGAGCCAGCCCATTGCATATTCGTTTCGCCCAACGTATTCAACTGATTCGCTTGATAGCGCGATAATCTCAGCTTACCTTCGAGATCTAAGGCATTAGGGTCGTATAGCTCAACCAAAGTTTCAATAATATGGCGGACTTTGCCCAGCTCGACGCGAATGACTCGACCATCATCTAAGGTCATAAAAAACGGTTCATCATCATGCTGTTCTAAAAATGTATCTAATGTTTTGGCGCGAGTTTGTTGTTGAATAAAGTTGACTAGCACTGGCAATAAACTAATCATTTCCTCTTCGATTTTTACACCTAACTCAAGATTAAACCAATCACCACCGTTGTTATCTTGTAAATCGGCATACCACGCATCAACATTAACGACATCAAAGCGAAACGATGGATCAATGGTTACCTTCCAGCCTTCAGCACGCAATGTCGGCACATCTTTATCAGAAAAATCTAACCAGCCGTGTTCATAATCAACATGATACAAACGCATAAACTCGCTGGGTTGTTCCATAATATCTTCAAGCTCTAAGCCCATTTTATAAATAGAATCTATCCAAGCTTGTTCTAATTTAAAATCACGCGTTATCTGCTCAATATGGCCATCTACTTGCCGTTTCAGTACCTTATCAGTGTTGTGCGGCGATACGTCGATACCATCATATTCAAAATGAAGATCGGCATAATCTTCATAATCAGCAGACATCATAAAGGGCAATGAAATATCTTCTTTTACCGAATACACGCGCAAACAAGGTTGGGGTTTTATCTTCTCTTTTACTTTGCGTATTTCAATCGTCGGCACGGCAATATTACTCTTAGGGAAAATCTGTTTGAGCGCTTTTTTAACCTGTTTGCATTGCTCGGCAGGTATCGCAGGCGCAGTGGCTAAAGCATAACTTGCATCAACCGATAATGCTGTCTGCAAAGTGCCGATAAGGTTCTTTTTATCATCAAAATACATCAAAGATTCAAGCGGTATCAAAATGAGTTCAGGGTGACTTAACGCTCTCACTTCAACAAGCTCATCTAGTAATAACCAATCTAACTCAGCAATAAGCGTCTCACCCATTTGCAATGGCTGATTATTTAATGCCTGCCAATGACTGCGTTCGGTAGCAATAATCTTTTGCAAAACATACTCAGCGGATGAACCCAATAAACGATAATCGGCAGTATGTTGACTATCGGTTATCGCGTCAATCAATCGTAATAAATCCATATCAGACTGGCTGAGGTACGATGTTTTCACTACGGAATCAATGGCAAGCTTGCTGCCTTTACTCCACAAGCCACTTTTTAATCGCTGTGTTTTAATAGCGCTGACATTGAGATGTCGTCCATGCTGAAGATCTGTTTTGATATCAAAAACAAAATGTAATTCATCTTTATATTGTTTTTGATGAGACTTGTCCGCTTTAAGTTGGCTTAAGCCTCGCAACCAATTATCTAAAGGAAAGTCTCCTTGTGGTGCAACATTTTTGGGTGAAATCGATATATGTTGCTTTTCCATATGATCAATAATCACTGCGACAACATGTTTGCAGTTATAGGTGATTGGACAACCACATGTGCCGCTGATATAGCGCGCTTCTTCTTTATAGGTGACGACACAGTGATATTTATTCAGCCCACTGCCTTGCACGGTCGCGTTTATTTTATGATTTTTGTCATGAACTTCTGAAGATAACACCCTGCCATTTTTGGCATACTCAATGCCTCTAGCGACGTAATTAAAATCAAAGATTCTCGTTAAATCTTCAAGCGAAAGATTGATAATCATGATCTGTACCTAGCCGAAAAAATAACTAGCTACGCGAACTATGTTTTTTTTGCTTACGTGCGGCTTTTTTAGCCGCTTTTTCTTCTCGAATAATAAGCATTTCAATCAATTCTTTTTCTATCATTTCCGGTGTTTCTAAACTAATAAGGCCGATCGTGGCATCACGAAATTCAGTCAATAAAATTTTCGCTGCACGATCCAAATCAACCATTCCGCCAGCACGTAAACAACCTCGTTTCATGCCTATCAGGTTTAGTAATGACATTTCATCAATCGGTAAATCGTCCAATTGATAACGTTCTTTTAATAATTCGGGGTACTGTATTCGAAAATAATCAGCGGCATACATTGCAATATCATCATTACTCACCGCTGTTTCTTTTATGGCACCAGTAATCGCTAAACGATAACCACCATGTCTGTTTTCTAACTTAGGCCACAACACTCCTGGCGTATCTAATAATACGATGCCATGATCTAACTTAATGCGTTGCTGCATTTTCGTCACAGCAGGTTCATTGCCTGTTTTAGCAATCATTCTTCCTGCTAAGGTATTAATGAGCGTCGATTTGCCCACATTAGGAATACCCATAATCATCGCTTGCAATCTATTGGCACTGCTTGCACTATCTTGTTTCGGTACCATTTTGTGACATAAATCAAGTAAATCACGCATTTTCTCAGGCTGTTCGGTTGTTAAAGCAATCGTTTTAACATTCTCTTCCTGTTCAAAATAATCTTGCCATTGTTTCGTTAAAACAGGATCGGCGAGATCACTTTTACTCAACACTTTAATACAGGGTTTATCGCCGCGGATCTCAGCTAACATAGGGTTTTGACTACTGAATGGAATACGTGCGTCAATCACTTCAATAATTAGATCTACCTGCGGTATGATCTGGCGCATTTCTTTACTAGCCTTGTGCATATGACCAGGGTACCAATTAATATCTGCCACTTATTTCACCAATTCAATATGTGTTTTTTCAATCAAGATCAGGCGTTTTTTGTATAGCTTGCCTAAGGCTTTTTTATAACTCGACTTACTGGCACCAAACTCTTTTGCAATTAACTCAGGTGCGCTTTTTTCAGTCATCGTTGAGCGACCGCCTTGTTTTTTAAGAAAAACCAGAATCTGTTCAGACAAGGTATCAAGCGCTTCGCGATTAGCTAACTGTAAATACAAATCGAGCTTTTTATCTTCTCGAACTTGTTTGATATAGCCTTTAAGTGTCTGCCCATTTTGTAACGGCGTATACACATCGCTATTAAAAATAAGTCCGGTCACCACGTCATTAACAATCGCTTTGTAACCTAAATCGGTTCGACCATAAATCATCAAATCGACTTGTTGTTGCTCTTTAAAATACAGAGAGTTATCAGGCAAAAATTTATCAATTTGAGTGCTCGCCGCAATCCGTTGTGAGGCGTCATCAATATAAAGATAAACAACATAAGATTTGTCCACTTCTAGCGGTTTTTGTTGTTCGCCAAACGGCACTAATAAGTCTTTTGGTAGACCCCAATCTAAAAATGCGCCCACTTGATTAACCGCTGCCACCTTAAGATAAGCACACTCCCCAACCATTGCTTTCGGTATATCGGTCGTCGCAATCATTAAATCATCGGAATCAAGATAAAGAAAAACATCAATCTCATCTCCAACGACACAGCCTTGAGGCACATAGCGACTTGGCAACAAAATTTCGCGAAAATTTTCCCCGTCAAGATACACACCAAAGTCGACGAACTTAACGACGCGTAATGTATTTCTTTTGCCAATTTCTACCATGGGTCTGTACTCATTTGATTTGATATTAAGCGGTAATTTTAACTCAATCAGCCATTGCAAGTCGGACTACATTTTAGCGTATCACTCACAATCATCATATTTCAGCCAATATCAAATAAATCTATCTCAATATTTAATAGAATTGTAAACTAACACATTTATAGTTCAGCTAAGATACTCACGTATAATGCCGCGCTATCCATCATATAAACAGAGTATTAGCTATGCCAAAAGCCAGTGATTTAAAACGTGGAATGGTTGTCGATATTAACGATGAACCGTATTCAGTAAAAGACATTGAAGTACGTAACCCGTCATCTCGCGGTGCATCTACCTTATATAAAATACGTTTTAATCATCTTAAAACCAAACAAAAACGCGATGAAAGCTTAAAAGGTGATGACTTTTTAAAAGAAGTCGATTGTGAACGCAAACTCGTACAATTCTCATATCAAGATGGCGATAGCTACACCTTTATGAGTTTGGATGATTATGAACAATTCACTATTAATACCAGCGATATTGAAGACGAAACCGACTACTTAGTAGAAGGTTTAGAAGGCATTGTTGCGATTTTATTAGATGGACTAATGATTGCCATTGAATTACCTGCTGCGGTGGCAATGACCATTGTCGATACAGCGCCAGGTATTAAAGGTGCTTCAGCTTCAGCGCGAACTAAACCTGCACAATTAGTAACAGGATTAGAAGTCCAAGTGCCTGAATATATCGAACCCGGCGAAGTGATTAAAATCAATACGGTGAGCGGTAAGTTTATGTCACGCGCATAATAATGCCGACTAAAATTAAACATATTTTACTGATCATTCTTGGTTGGTTTTTTATTGTTTTGGGGGTCATTGGTGCTTTGTTACCCATTTTACCAACGACCCCATTTCTGATTTTAGCCTTAGCGTGTTTTGCCGAAAGCTCGCCGCGCTTTCACCGCATGTTGTTAAATAACAAATGGTTTGGACCACATCTCAGACAATGGGAAAACAATAAAACCATTCGCCGAGGTATCAAACGCAAAGTTATGTTGATGATTGTCATCAGCTTTGGTGTATCAATAGCTATACTCAGCGACAGAATGGGTTTGCAACTAATGTTAGTGTGCTTTTGCATAGTTTCGTTATTCATTGTCTCCCGCCTGAAAGAATCACAAGAATAAGCCATTACGCTGCCTTTAAATATTAAACATGCCGTAAGAATAAGCGTCCTTGGAATTTATCCGAGGTTTAGTTTAGGTATAATCCATGTTTCTTAACTAAAAAAGACTAGGACTAAAATGAACATTGATGAATTTATTGTAAAACTGACCGAGCATCCAGAACTTGTCGAGTTTAGTGAAACAATGGCTGTAATTGACGAAAATTATGATTTTATACCAGTAAAATTTACAAATAATCACACCGTCAATGAAGCAAATGAAAATAATGGTTCATGTAAGATTTTTGCATTTGGGCTGCTTCACAGCTTGTCAAAACAACAAACATTAGCCTGCTTTGGTAGTTATTACCGTGATGATGTACTTGCTCATCCAGAAGCCGATGACCACCAAAACATTCGTAATTTCATCGAAGCTGGCTGGGATGGCATTCATTTTAGCAATGCAGCTTTAGTACCTAATTAAATTATAGTTTGGGAGGTCGGTCGCTGCCGACCTCGCCATTTTATCTAAAACCTTAATATTAAAGCTTTAAACTACAATAAAACGCGTTCAATCCCACCATTTTTCACGGCTTCGATAAACTTAGGCTGCCAATTTTCACCTAAAACATGATTGGCGACTTCAACCACAATATAGTCAGTCTCGATACCTGTATCTTCAGCATAACGTGATAAACCTTGCACACAAGCAGGACAAGATGTCAGCATTTTCACATTACCTTTCACCGCTTTTTCTTCACCAGATAATAATTGAATGCCTTTGGTGATTTCTTCTTCTTTACGGAAACGTACTTGCGTCGCAATATCAGGTCTCGCAGTCGCAAATGAACCTGCTTCACCACAGCAACGATCATTCAAGGTGACTTCTTGACCTAATAATGTTGCAGCAACATTCGTTGATTGATACGTTTTCATCGGCGTATGACACGGCTCATGATAGAGATATTGCACGCCATCTACACCTTCCATTTTGACGCCTTTTTCCATTAGATATTCGTGAATATCCAACAAGCGGCAACCTGGGAAAATCTTTTCAAATTGATATTTAAGTAATTGATCCATGCACGTTCCGCACGACACAATGACCGTTTTAATATCCATGTAATTCAAGGTATTCGCCAAGCGATGAAATAACACCTGATTTTCAGTGGTAATTGCCGTGGCTTTAGTGGTATCCCCACTTGATGCTTGCGGATAACCACAACATAAATAACCCGGTGGTAATACTGTTTCAGCACCGACTTCATATAACATCGCTAGTGTTGCTAAACCCACTTGACTGAACAATCGCTCTGAACCACAGCCAGGGAAGTAAAATACCGCATCAGAATCATCATTCACTTTGGTCACATCACGAATGACCGGAATCATCTTATTATCTTCCACACCCAACATTGCACGGGTTGTCTTTGATGGTAAACCAGCAGGCATTGGCTTCTTCATAAAGTGAACAACTTGCTCACGAATAGGCGTTTTACCGGTTGTTGGCATCGGTCGTTTTTTCTTACTGCCTAATAAGCCTAGTTTTTTGCCTAAAGCATGGGCAAAACGTTGGCTCTTCGCACCCCATTGGATAAGGCTTTTATGTAATATTTTAACCGTCAGTGGATCTTTGGCATTCAAATAGGCCATTGCTGACCAAGTACCGACATTAAAATGACGTTTTCCCTGATTTTTTAGAACCGCACGCAGCTTGACCGTCACATCACCAAAATCAATATTAACTGGACATGGGTTCAAACAACGATGACAAACCGTACAATGATCCGCCACATCATTCATTTCTTCAAAATGACGTACAGAAATACCACGACGCGTCTGCTCCTCGTACAAAAAGGCTTCCATAATAAGCCCAGTTGCTAAAATTTTATCTCGAGGTGAGTAAAATAAATTAGCGCGAGGAACATGCGTTGTACATTCAGGTTTACATTTACCACAACGTAAACAATCTTTAATATCGTTATTAATCTCATTGAGTTCGCTAGCTTCAAGAATTAATGCTTCTTGCTGCAACAATCTTAATGACGGCGTGTAAGCTTTCTCTAAGCCAGATCCAGCTAATAATTTACCGGCATTAAAATGGCCATTAGGATCAACACGTTGTTTGTATGTAGCAAAAGCATCGATGGTAGCTTGATCCAAATATTGCATTTTGGTTAAACCGATACCATGCTCGCCTGATATAACACCGCCTAATTTTCCAGCTAAAGCCATCACATCATCCACGATGAGTTCAGCTTCATGCATCATGTCGTAATCGTTTGAGTTCACCGGAATGTTGGTATGAACATTACCATCACCAGCATGCATATGGGTTGCGGCAAATAAGCGACTAGAACGATGTTCGGTATGGATTTCATCTAATTTTGCACGCAAAGCAGCTAATGATTCGCCTTGGAACAATTCTTTCAGCGGTTTTTCAACTTGTTCCCGATAAGAAATCCGCACATCGCGTCGTTGCAATACATTAAATAATGTATCGTTTTCAATCAGATTTGCCTGCGCTTGTTCATTTAGCAGTGCCGTTTTTTCTGTGGCACGCGTATCCATGCTTTCTAAGATATCTTCCCATCGACCACGTACTTGATCTAAATGTTTGCAAGCCGCTTCAATCTTACTTTGCATAATCGCGTCGTTTTCAGCGCTTTCTTCTAAATCTTTTTTATGTTTTTTCAGCTCTTTTGGCTGACTTGATAAATATAGACAAGCGGCTTCAGCCATCTTTAGTTTATTACGAGTCGATTGCACGATATTTATGCGCTCAATACCATCGTTATATTCAGACAAACGATCAAGCGGAATAACCACATCTTCATTTATCTTAAACGCATTAGTATGTTTGGCAATCGCCGCTGTTCGAGATCTGTCCGCCCAAAAACGTTTACGCGCTTCCGGACTCACTGCGATAAAACCTTCACCATCACGCGCATTCGCTAAATGAACGATGTGCGAGCAAATAGCCGCTACTTCATCTTCATCATCACCTGCGACATCAATCATCAATACCATTTTTGGCAATACTGAACGTGGTGCTTTAGTCGTATAACCGACGGCGCGCACATAACGTTCATCGAGATGTTCCATCCCCGCCAATAATACATTTGGATTGTTATCAATTAGATCTTTCGTCTCAACAATCGCAGGCACAGCTTTACTTAAATCATTACCAAAAAACTCAAGACAAACAGTACGAGTAAAGTCTGACATTCGATGTAAAACAAACACCGCAGAAGTAATTAAACCGTCACACCCTTCTTTTTGAATGCCTGGCAAACCGCCCAAGAATTTATTCGTTACATCTTTACCCAGTCCAGATTTACGTAACTGATCGGCAGGAATAGCTAAATATTCAGGTTCGCCAATGGTAGTTGTGCCATCGGCTTGATATTGAGTAACGCGAAATCTTGCTGTTTCAACATCATGGATCTTGCCAAGATTGTGAGCAAGCCGTTCGACTTCCATCCATTTTGCATCTGGCGTCACCATGCGCCATGAAACGAGATTATCTAATGCCGTTCCCCACATCACGGCTTTTTTACCGCCGGCATTCATCGCGACGTTACCACCAATAGTGGATGCGTCTTGTGATGTTGGATCAACCGCAAAAACTAATCCATTACGTTCAGCGAGATCAGAAACTCGACGCGTAACCACGCCAGCTTCAGCACGTACGGTTGCTACTTCACCTTCGCGATCAGGCAGAGTGCGGAGAATAACCTTACCTAATCCTTCTAATTTTTCAGTATTAACTACAATACTGTCGGCAGTTAGCGGAATTGCACCACCGGTATAACCTGTACCACCGCCACGAGGAATAACCGTTAAACCTAACTCAATTGAAGCAGCAACAACCGCCGCCATCTCTTCTTCGCTATCAGGGGTTGCAACGGCTAATGGATATTCCACACGCCAATCAGTGGCATCCGTTACGTGAGATACGCGAGATAAACCATCAAATTTAATATTGTGTTTTTTGGTCGCTTTCGACAATCGGCGAATAACATCTCGACGACGTTTATTGATACTGAGCAAGTCACGTTCAAATTCAGCAACGGCTTCTCGCGTTTTGGCCTCCAGTTCTAACGCTAACGGATTATTATTTTCTAATGCGCGCTCACGAACTTGATCTAAACGATGTTGTAATGCGTGAGAAAGTGAATCCCAGCGTTTACGATTTTCAACCAAATCATCTTGAATAAAAGGATTACGTGAAATAACCCACATATCGCCCAATACTTCAAATAACATTTTGGCACTGCGACCCGTTTTACGCTGATCTCGCAATGCTTGTAAAATATCCCAAGCGTCCGCACCTAAAAAACGAATGACAATTTCACGGTCAGTAAAAGAAGTATAGTTGTAAGGTATTTCGCGAATTCGACTTGACATGATTTCTCGGAAAAAAATATTGATGAATTTATCCTTATAAATATTACCATGAACCTTTAATAAAATATGCCCAGTAAACACGAGCTTTTCATATAAGGGAATGACAGGCTATATTTATTCAACGTATATGGCGAACACCAGTAAGCAGTTGTTTTTAAGCAACTTAATACATAAGGAACTAGTGCAGAATAAGCATTTAAAACGCTACTACATTTGATTACAAATTAAGTTATGGAGCGCTAAGATTCAATAACGGTCGCTAGACTTTTTCGTCAAATTGCGGTCGTGATTAGCTTCATCAACGCCGTAGATAGCCTTAAAAGGGTCTTGCTCATTAGTAAACAAGCAGCATTGGTTCTTAGAATACCTGTTATGATATGCACCGAATATTAAAACGCTTGTAGCGCTTCAATCTAACTTCAACTGTAATAACAATGAAAAGCTAGCGCAACATGACCCGCAATTATGGCTTTGAGTAATGGAATTAACTTACTCTTAGATGAGATGAATATCGATGTCAGCCGCCCATCTATTGCTTGTTCTAAGGCGTTATTTTTATCTATATTATTTATGTCGTGAAGGCAGTTGACAGTCTTAACTTGATTGCGTAACATGCTTCCTCTTTATTTAGACCCCGCCTGCGTAATATTTTTCAGGAGCAAACTGCGGAATGAAAACCACTTTAAAAACCACCACGTTAAGTGCAAAACCAGCTGAAGTTCGTCGTGACTGGTTCGTAATTGATGCCAATGGCAAAACTCTAGGCCGTATGGCTACGGAAATCGCGCGTCGCTTACGTGGCAAACATAAAACCATTTATACGCCTCATGTTGATACTGGTGATTATATCGTCGTTATTAATGCTGAAAAATTACGTGTAACGGGTAATAAATTGAAAGATAAGATGTACTATCATCACACTGGCTACATCGGTGGTATTAAATCTATCTCTCTTGAAAAGCAACTTGATAAAGCGCCAGATCGTGTTATCAAATCAGCTGTAAAAGGCATGTTGCCAAAGAATCCATTGGGACGCACCATGTTTAGTAAACTAAAAGTTTATGCTGGTGAAGAACATCCTCATACCGCTCAACAGCCTAAAGTGCTGGAAATTTAATCGGACATATTATGGCAGATTCATACTACGCTACAGGTCGTCGTAAAAGCTCAACAGCTCGTGTTTTCTTAAAAGCAGGCAGCGGCAAACTAACTATTAATACTCGTTCATTGGAAGATTACTTCGGTCGCGAAACTTCTCGCATGGTCGTACGTCAACCTCTTGTTCTTGTTGATATGCTAAGCACTTTTGACTTAAACATCACGGTTCGTGGTGGTGGTAATAATGGTCAAGCTGGTGCAATTCGTCACGGTATCAGCCGCGCATTGGTTGAGTACAATAGCGAATTAAAATCAGAATTACGCAAAGCAGGATTCATCACTCGTGATGCTCGTGCAGTTGAACGTAAGAAAATTGGTTTACATAAAGCGCGTAAACGCCCACAATTCTCTAAACGTTAATATTTCTGCACACTCATTAAGAGTTTGGCTTAACTTCAATATTTTAGCTAAACTCTTAATCAGATAATTGTGTAGAACAAAAAACCGATATCAAAATTGATATCGGTTTTTTTATGTCCGTAACAAATACCTTAATTTAATTAAATAGCTTTTTTAGTTGAATTATTTACTTATTCACGTTTACGACTTACTTCATCGTCATATTTTTTAAACTAATCATGAAAAGTACAAACAATAGCCAAATTATTCTGATCATCAGCTCGTTTTAATTAAAACTTAAAAATAATACTTTCTATAATGACGAACTATGGTTATAATTTGTCGCTTGAATATTGCCGGTATGGCGGAATTGGTAGACGCGCCGGATTCAAAATCCGGTTACGAAAGTAGTGTCGGTTCGATTCCGACCCTCGGTACCATTCAAACTAGTTTACCTCTCGTCCTCGTTAAAACCTCACTAAATCAAAATACTTATATCGGATCTCAGTATTGAGAATCTAATCATTTTTTTAGTGTGCCCGTTGTTTATCTCATCCCACTATCTAATGACTACATTTTAGATTTAGTTGCACTATAGATAAACAACCCGACAACATTTTGATTGACTCATCACATTAGCTCAATATTAACGACAAATTTTCTTAGCAAAAATCATAAGTCATTTATTGATAAGCCATATTTCTATTGAAGATAACCTGAACTTATTCGTGCAAAGTTGTTCAGATGAAGCGATAATCCGACTTGAACTTTTTCATGGAGTTATATTTGAAGCTCACCAGTCTTCTACTCATACTCATCAGTCTACTTATTGCTTGCGATGAGGCACAACCTCATCTAGAACAAATTCGTGAACGTGGTGAGCTGCGAGTCCTCTCTCGTTATGGCCCAACGACTTACTTTGTAAAAGGTAACGAATTAGCTGGCTTTGAATACGATTTAGCACAGCTATTTGCTCAATACCTGAATGTGAAATTAAAGATCATCGTACCCGATAATCTAGGTGATCTTTTAACTTTGATCGAGCAAGGCAAAGCAGATATGGCGGCAGCAGGATTAGCAATAACGCCTGCACGACAAGCTAAGCTAGAGTTTGGTCCGGTTTACCAAGAAGTTACCCAGCAGTTAGTCTACCGTAATGGTAATAGAATCCCTCAAAACATCACCGATCTTGCTAATGGACAATTAGAGGTAGTGGCAGATAGTAGTCATGTTGAACAATTAAATATCTATAAAGAAGATATTCCTGAATTGCTATGGAATGAAAATAAGGAACTTGATAGTAGTGGTCTATTGGAATTAGTAGAGCTTGAAATGATTGACTACACTATCGCTGATTCCAATGAAATCGCAGCAAATCTAACCTTATTCCCAGAACTGCGCGTTGCCTTTGATCTTTCTGAGCCACAATCTTTAGCATGGGCAATGCCATTATCAGAAGATGGTTCGCTATCAGCAGAAATGATTACTTTTTTTGATCAAATCGTAGAATCCGGCGCTCTCGATCGCTTAATAGAAAAATATTATGGCCATATTCGTCGTTTTGACTATATTGATACTCGAACATTTTATCGACGCATACAAACTCGACTTCCACAATACGAACAGTTGTTCAAAGGCGCTGCTGAACAATTTGGCTTTGATTGGCGTTTACTCGCAGCCATTTCATACCAAGAATCACACTGGGACCCAGAAGCCGTCTCTAGCACTGGCGTAAAAGGTTTGATGATGCTGACACTATCAACTGCTGAAGAGATGAATATTGACAATCGCGAGGATCCAGCTCAGAGCATTTATGCAGGTGCTGGATATTTAGCGGCTATGGCAGCACGATTGCCCGAAAGAATTAATGAACCTGATAAAACCTGGATTGCTTTAGCTGCTTATACGCTTGGTTTAGGTCATGTTGAAGACGCACGTATGCTAACTGAAAATAATAAAAAAATGAACCAATAAAAATAAAAAGACCAATAATTACAGTGGATTAAGAATATAAAACACATTAATACAGAGTTGGTGTTAGCTTTGCACACTCCCTACATACTATTTGTAAGGAGATTATGATGACTAATACAGTAACAACGATCAATCCAAGCACTGAACAACCCATTGCAGAATATACACTGCTTACTTTAGCACAAGCAAAAACCGAGGTAGACAAATGTCAGCAAGCATATTTAGATTGGCGCCATATTTCACTCACTGATCGTGCCAAGTATTTAAACCAGCTAGCCTATCTGTTTGAACAACACAAAAAGTCACTTGCCACACTCATGACTAATGAAATGGGTAAGTTGTATCAGCAAGGTTTGCAAGAGGTCAAGCTCTGTGCAGCAATTTGCCATTACACCGCCGAGCACGGTCAAGCTCAATTGACTGATGAAGAGCGGCCAATGGAGAATGGTCACGCCATCATTAGCTACCAGCCAACGGGGGTTTTATTAGGCATTCAACCTTGGAACTTTCCACTTTATCAAGTTGTACGTTACGCCGTTACCAATATCATGGCAGGCAACACCACAGTACTAAAACACGCTAGTAACGTTTTTGGTATGGCTGAAAAGATCGAAGCATTATTTATTGAAGCAGGTTTTCCAAGCCATGTATTTAAAAACTTATTAATCGATGGCAAAACTGCCAGCGAGCTAATCAGCCACAACGCTATTCGTGGAGTAACATTTACAGGCAGTGATGACACAGGTAAAAAAGTGGCCGAACAAGCAGCTAAACAGGTTAAAAAAACCGTACTAGAACTTGGCAGTAACGATGCCTACTTGGTACTTGATGATGCGGATTTAGCACTGGCAATTAAAACCTGTGTGCAAGGTCGCATGGTTAATAACGGACAAACCTGCGTAGCAGCAAAACGTTTTGTGGTAGTAGCAGCCTTATACGATGAGTTTAAAAAAGGCATAGTAGAGCAATTTAACGCCTTAAGAATTGGCGATCCTATGGATGAAAACACCGATCTTGGTCCAATGGCACGCGAGGATTTAAGAGACAAAATTCATAAACAAGTGATGCAATCAGTTGAGGCTGGTGCGTCAATTGTGACTGGTGGCGAAATTCCTAAGCAAACAGGCTTTTACTATCCAGCTACCTTGCTTGAGAATTTATCGTCGGGCATGCCCGCATACGATGATGAGTTATTTGGTCCTGTGGCTTCACTTATCAAAGCAAAAGATAACGAAGATGCGATGCGCATCGCCAATGAC
>LAZR01001496.1_pt1 | contig 14788 bp, 19 predicted proteins | sample 329461 | NCBI WGS metagenome assembly LAZR01 (sample SAMN03002196, study PRJNA259156) | marine sediment metagenome | biome: sea floor; feature: Hydrothermal impacted sediments; material: marine sediment; isolation source: Loki non-amplified sample from Loki's castle hydrothermal vent sediment ...
CATAATTTCAGAACCATCTAAGTTCGTTCCAAGACCCCATGGATACCATTGTCCAACATTAAAGTTTCGAACACTTGCCGTTCTAATATCTTCGCCATTTAATACGAACTCATCGGAAATATCAGCAGCATAATCAAGAATTGATTGTCCGTCTGGCTTCAATCTTGCAGGAGTGTCGCCAACAATAAATGCAACTTCTTTGATTTCAGTATTAAGAAGAATCATTTCATCAATAACATCTGGATATCCAGGAGCAGTAATCAAGTTAAAGAAAATAAATTCTGATCTAATGTCTTGATTCGACACAAAAACTGACTGAATTGCTTGTACTATCATACGACGTTGAGCTTTTCTACCCATATATGGACTTCCATCTGGTCTTAATCCACTAATTAATACCCAACGATCACCAATAACTGTTCCTGGGGTCTCACTATCGACTCCTTCTGCTGTGTGATCTATCACAAACTCTTTAACATTAAATGTGCTAAAGCGCATATTAAAGAGCAGCATTCCTGCTGGGAATAGTACTGGATCTGGTCTATCATTATCAATATTATTACTTGTTAGACCAGGAACTGGATCTGTTCCATCCGGACCTCCAATTTCACGAGCATCTGCAAAGATGATTCCTGCTGGTGTTGTTTGATCTGTATTATCAATCAAAACCCATTCTAGAGTAGAACCATCCCAGCGAGAGAGTTTTGGATAGTTTTCCAAATCACTTGTATCGAGCCACAAATCGTTATCAACAAGTATTGAAGCATCACTCTGTGTGGTTGGCGCTAGTGCGGCAAGTTGTACTCCTCCAGGATCAGTTAGTGGGAAGCGATTTACATAACCAAGCCAGTTAGTTCCATCACTAACCATAATATCTACTTGAAGGTTAGTGCTATACCACAATGTTCCTTCTGCTGGATCACTTGTCGGTGGAGTAGATTTTGCTTCAAAAATTAATTCTATCCAGTTAGTGCCATCAAATCTCTTAATAACATGTGTTGAATTTGTGTCATCATAATCAACAAACAAGACACCAGCAACAAGATTTGCGCCATAAAAAGTCTCAGCTTCGGCTTCCGTAGAAAACAATGGAGCGAAAACTTCAGTAAAAATAAGTGTGGTAGAATTAAAAAGCTTAACTTTATAATCAGCACCTTGATTTGGAGAGGTTGTTTTAACCCAAATATGTTGATCATGTGCTAGTGGCAAGACATTTGTTGGTGGGATACCTGTATGTGGAGCATAAGTAACAGTAAACGGACCGTTACCACCACCAATAAGTGGGCCTGTTCCGCCTTTAGCTGATACCCAATCAGTTGATCCAACTCTGTACCATGTGCCAGAGATTTTTTCTACTAATCCTAAAAGATTGTTTCCAACATCGATAGCGAAATCGCCATCGTCGCCTTGTGCATCAACAATTGTATTATCCAATGCTGGAATATTAAGATCCAACAGTAACGGAGTAATATGATTAAACTGAACACCATCACCTTGGAACACGCCAAATTCGGTTGACGCTGTATCGAACCAATATGTTCCATTAGCTGGAGGTCCTTCCGGCGAAGTATCACTAGCGATTAACTCCTCCGAGGGGACATCTGCTCTAATAATAAAAGCGCGATCTGCAATGCCTAGATACTGTAAAGCAGCATGTAGACCAAATTCGTTAAGTTCATCTCCATGACGTGGCGTACCCGCATCTTCAAAGAAAATTGGCTCGCCATAAGTCTGAATTAATTCTCTTTGGCCCGTAACAAGTGTCAATTTCCCAGCATTCTCTGGTAATGTTCCAGGAGCAATTGCGGCAATGTTAGGATCAGTATCATTTGTACTTGATTTATTTGTTTGGGTGGCAATAACGACCAGAGGAATAGTTCCTTGTGTAGCACCAGCAAAGAAACTTTCATCGGTGACTGTTACAACTACACCCGGGGAATCTAAAGATACCATTTTATTTTTTTCCTCTCCAAAACTTTGTAGTTTTTAACTATAGTATTTATTATTAAAAGCATTTTTTATAATATTTGGTCTATTTGTATTTATCATGGACAGTCTTCAGGGTCTAAAATTAACGGTATCGATATCACTTTCCATGTTCCTGGTTTATATTGTCCGTCAACTGCAAGCTCCCAATCAAATTCTGCTGTATTCCAACGAAATTGCTTTCCTGTAAAAGTGTTTGTAATTATTTCGGTAGAAGTAGCAGCACTACTATCAAAGTCTACAACCCAATCAGCTCCATCAAATTCAATAATATCGTTGACATTAGCAATAATAGTTCCCCACGGAACAGTAGGACTTGCTATATCTTCTGCTAAAAGATATCTTTGTCCAGTATCGGCAGTCGGTAATCCAACACCAGGACCAGCAGTCATTGGATTTACAATTGCATCGATAGGATCTAATGTATCTACCGGCAAAGTAGCAAGATTTATATCCCAATCTAAAATATTTGGTGCGGCAGTAAAAGAAATTTTTCCCGTCACGCCGTCTGGATCTCCAAATTTTCTTTTAACAATAATTTGTGAAGAATCCTCAACGAAATCTGAAAATCGTAATAACAAGGCTTCCCAAGAAAATACATCGCCGTTTTCGTCAAGCTCAACGCCACCTTCACCAAGAAGTGTTATTTCATTTCCTTCTACACTAATAACATGATTTCCGGGAGTAATGATTATTTGTGCTAATAAATCACCTTGTTCCCAAGAATAATCACTGTCATCTTCTGGCAGTTCAGCAACGGATCTCATATTTTTAATGATAGTTTCTATAGCTTTTCTTTTTGTAACTTCTGCAGGAGGATTAATCCAATATGGAATCAAAAATTGCATACTTGCAACGTCAATTTGTTCATCTGTTCCAAATGGAACAGTTTTACTTGACCAGGTTATCGCATCTTGCATTTCAGCAAATGTAATAGCAGTCCAATCTAATGGATTATCGCTTGTTTGAAGGTCAATGGACGGATTGAAAAGCATCATAATCTGCTCCATAATTTGCATCTTTTGATCTTGATTACTTGTCCATATATCTAACTGAAATGTAAAGTTATAAGGAACAGGCATAATCCTTTTAACAGTAAAGCGATCTCCTAACTCTCCTGTATATTTTCCTTCTTCAAAATTAAATTCGCGCTCATCGACTAAATCTGTTCTAACAAGAGTTTGACTTTGTCTTCGATCCGGAGCCATATTAACGGATGTAATATGGACGCTCATAAAAGGGGTAGAAAGCATTTTATTTTCGCTGTTTAATCTAAGAATCTGACTAACCATTCTTGATGGTTCGCCCCATCTTACTGGAACTTGTCTAATCTGTCTTTCACCTGATGAATCTAGTCCTGTTTGAACTACAAAACCTCCAAACATTCTAATTGTTTGAAGTATCAATCTTCTTATCTGTTCATCATAAAAAAAGTCCATAGAATATCTTCTCCTATATACTATTTAATGATTATGTGCTGTTAAAATAGAAAGAAATCTATTCTATATCGGGTTTTGGATGATTTCTATGTGGAATTATTTTACTAACACTAACTTTGCTATCGATTATTCCACCAGAGGTTCTAGTTTTACCTCTGTTGTTAATAAATCTTTCTAATGTTCTGTTTGCTGTCTGCCATTTCTTGCGGAAATCAACTTCTTTACGTAGCCATTTTGGGCCTTCTCTTTTGTATAGGACATTTGGCTCAAAATCCGTTCTCAGAAACCAAGCTCCTTCGGGCGGATTATCTGGAAACTCTGTTCCTGAACCTAATAGTGTTGCGCCATTTGGTGGTTCTCCGTCTGTCATAAACAGATATGGAAGTCCGCTTTCATTTTCTTCAAAAACATATAAATGTGTGTGTTCAAGATTGCGATTTGGAACTTGTCTTTCCGCTTCAGCAATAACCGACTCGCTAATATTCAGCTCATCAGCAAATGTGCTAACCAAATCTCGTAATGTTGTTCCTGGATCATCGGGATCTACTAATCCGCTGTCATTAAATGATGCAGCATTTTTATTAAGTATTTCATTGTATTCCTGACTATCTGTAAGTGGGCTTACTTTAACTCTCCAGATATGTGGAAACCAAGTTGGACTAAATCCTTCTGAGGCACGATTTGCGTCTTCGATTTTATAAAGCTTTGGAATCACTGGGCCGAAATCTTCGTCTGGATCTTGACTCAACAATGTATCATCTAAGAGATGCGGGAGCTCAATAACGTCGCCGGACATCAACTTTCTGCCCATAATATCAATCATATCATTAATATGAAAAGAAACGAACAATGTATCAGCACTTAGAAAAAGACCAAACTGACTTAAATCAAAATCATTATCTTGGACATTATAAACGCCACGAAGTTCGTAAATGTCATTATCATATTTTCTATCTCTATTTTCTAAAAGTAATAAATCTTGAATAGTAGTCTCGAGTGGATCAATAATAGTTGGCTGTGTTAAGTCGTCACTTTCACCTTGTTTAATTGGACCTATATATTTGTGAATAAGAAAAGCGGTGCCGCCAATACGAAACATTTCTGCAATGGTTCGATCGAAAAATTTCCAGTCATTTTGTTTTTTCTTATTCCAGAATGATAAACGTGGCATAGTTATCCTTCAAAAATTATTGCTTCGTCAGCAGCTTCATTTGGGAGCTTATCTTCTTTCCAGGCTTCTTCCCAGAGATATTCAAAATCCATACTTTCTCTATCGTAGTTTATAAGCAAATATCTATCTACTTTTTCCATAAAAATTGTAAATTCGTCTTCAAATTCTTCGTCAAAATTTTCAAACAATTCATCTAAATCGTTTTCTTCAAATTCCGTTAAAACCATTTCTCCAGAACGTATCATTTTAGTCATATCATATTTGGACAAATAATCAACATCATCAGATTCGTGTTCACGCAATCCATGCTCGATTTGCCAATGATCATCTTTTTCGCTAATAATTTTTGCCCAACGAATACCTTCTTCGAAAACATACGTTTGGCCTATTTCCGCGCCGGCCGTAGAAATACCTAAATCAATGATTTGATTTTCAGTAATACTTTCTTTGGAAAGATTTCCTTGAAGTATATTTAGATATTCTTGTATATCGCCTGCGCTTTCCAGCTCCATAATTCATCAACACATCTTCAAGACGTTCGATATCGGCCATTCCTTCAGATTTAATTTCGGAGCCATTTAGTGTTGTGCCGCCCTGTGGTCCAACGATCTGTGAGTATTTTCCTCGTCCCTCTCCAAGAAGAACTTTTCCACGAGCTACACAGTAATCAACAATCCAACTTTTTGCGTATAAGTCCTCAATCAATTCGTCATCTGTTTTAAAGAAGTAAGACCAGAGAAGAACAGTCTCCGATCCACGAACATGCCTAACAATAGTAAGTTTTTTTGAATTTGTATCCCACGCAAACATAACGTGCTCTCCGAAAAGGGTTCCGATTAACTCTTGATATTCTGTAAACAATCTAAATGTTGCGAGGCCACCTTGGCGTCCTGCTTCCAACAAATAAAAGTTTGTAAATGCAGCATTGAACGGATCAAAAGTGACACCTCCCTGCGTTCTTCCTAATCCTCGCCTAAAGATTTCTCTAACTTCTACGATTTCTCTTGGAAGTGTATATTCAAACTTGTCTTCTTGAAGTTCTAAGAAAAAATAACCTTCTTCAACGCTATTTGAATCTCTATTACGATACATATCAAGCGTTGTTTGGATGATTTCTTCGATATCTTCTGGATCAAATTCCAGATCGATGATTCTTCCAGCTAATCTTGTTATGATTCTGTTTGCAAGATTTTGTCGGGTTTCACTCATAAAAATACTCCGATAAATGTGAACAACACTATTTATCGAAGTGGAAAGAATATTAAACTATAGTATTACTGATTATACATTTCTTCTATAAAGGCTTTTCCAAAATCATTTAGAGCGCGGGTTCCAACCGCAGCATATATTCCTTGTGGTTTTTCAATAGGCCACGAATTATTCTCTCTTGAAACCCAATGATGCGCGTGCGGATTCCAATGAAGAATCTGTTCATTTTCTTGATCGCAAAAAGTAAAATTGTATGGAGGAAACCATTTTGAAGGATTGGCTGACAAACTATCTTCTATTGACGGTTCATATGTTTCTTTGTCTTTGTGCCATCGATCCATAAACATATGACAGGCCCAAGCTGTGCCTCCGTTAACTCCCATAGTATCTTTGTATTCTTTTGTATACATTTTCCATCAGAAGAGTCCTTAATTACAGCTTTTTTATTAAGAGTTCCAACAGCATATATAGCATCAATATATTTTACTTGATACCAGTTGCGGCGGAGAAGATTCATAATCCACGGTTTGGAATAGGGAAGACTACGTTTGAGAGTTTTATTTGCTTCTTTCAAATATTCGTCTGCTTCTTCAAGTTCTTCTTGAGTAAGCTTATAGGTAAATTCCGGATGAAAGGACTTATGACCTTCGAATGACCAATGAACTACTTGATGTCCTGCATTATTAGCAGCAATGCCCCATGCTGTGTCGGCGCCTTTTGCGCCTCCACTCAACATTACATCGACATCAAGCTTGTCGAGAAAAGGAACATTCTCAGGTATCATATTTTAATAACCCCAATCTTCTTCAACTATAATCAACAGCAGCTCGCCATTGTTGAAAAAATTTCGCACTACCTTCTATTCCCCGTTCATATCGAAATCCAGGTTTCTTGCCCATCATTCGTTTAACCATTTTTGTGCCGATACCAAGCCTACGATATTTCTTACGCACAAATACGCTTATATATGGATTTTTATAACGATACCAACGTTGTGAAATACAAACACCGATAGGCACGTTATCCATATAAGCAACTACAATGGAAACAATATAATCTTCATTATCATCTAAATCTTTTATTTGACGAAGATACATAGACATGCGCCATCCAGGAATAAAGAGTTTCGCTGACAGAGCCCCAGAAGCAAGCATAGCCATTTTAACCTTTGTGGATGCTTTCTTTAATATTAGTGTCATTTAATATCTCCTGCAACTATAACACTATATTATAGCACAGATTTAACTCTCGTCAAGTCCGATTAAACCTTCAATGTATACTGCGTATCCGCATCTGTGAACTTCTCTACTAACTCTCTAACTCTAAGTTCAAGATCTTCAACAGTTCCGTTGTTTTCTATAACTTCGTCGACAGTGTGACCAATCCAAGCGGTTTCGCTTTCGTGTGGTATTGAGTTACAAGATTTCATTACTTCGATTTCTCTAAGATCATCTTCGTCACAAAGTCCGCGATTAAAGAAGTTCATTAGTTGATAAAAATGAGGTTCAGGGCCTCTTTTAACGCGCAACACAACACCATTATTATCACGGATCATATCAATCTCATTAGGAAAACGACAATCCGTAATAACTGTATGTGGCTTTCCTGCATCGAGCCATCGTTTTTCTACAGTAGAAACCCAGATATCTTCACCGAGAACATGGCGACATCCTTCGGTTCCAAGTAACTGTAATCCCATTCTTGGAGTAAAGTTCTTGATATCAAGACGCAGCGACCAAAATCTATCTGTTTGTTCTCTCTGAAATCTGCTCTCTGGCGTAGCGCCTTCAAGCATCTCTCTATCCCATCCAAATATAGTTGATGCAGCACCTTTCAAGCTTTTAGCGAAGCTGTCTGTTTTGAAATTATGATTATTAACCATAAATTCGCCCACGGTTCCTTTACCGCAGTTCATAAAACCTACTACGCCAACTAGCATTTTATGGGCTCCTTATTTGTTGTCTTTTTCTGCCTTTAATAGTCGTTTGATATCGTCAATGTTAAAATAATGTGCATAACCGCCTTCAAGTTCGGCGATACTAGCATCTTCAGCAAACACCATTTTGCGATACATAGCATACGCATCAGCATCTTGCTTTCTAGCAAACGCAGCCGTGTTGTTATAGCTGTTAGGAACGATATTAAAATCTCTAAGACTTAAAGCAGATTTCTTATCATTATATCCGTAACAAATATATTTTTGATCATCCTCAAATGATAAATCTACATCTTCTGTTACTGGATTACCTCGATGATCCTCAACTCTCCCTACTTCCCACGTAAGGGTAAAACTTGTTCCTATATCTTGATCTTTGCCAAATGGCGATGTCACGAGATATATAGTTTGACCAGTTAGCTTTAAAAGCTCACGAGGATCTGTAATTCTGCCTGGCTGATTTCCTAACCGTTTATTAACAAACTCAACACGTTGTTCAAACGTTAGATCGGAAAAATCTTTATCAGTATCTGTCATTGTTTTGCTCCACCTGTGTTATTTCTTAACGCTTAGTTAATATAGTTAATATATCGAAAAACTGCGAAAAAATCAATAATAAAATAACTAGTTGACAGATTTGAGAAATATGCTATTATAATAGTACAAAGATCAGTTTAATCACGAAGGATCTGCACCAATGGTTTCATTAAAAGTCAAGCGTTTAGAAGACGATATCGAAGCCCGTGTTGATTGGGACCAGTTTGGTCCTGACGATCCAAATTATGACAAATTTATGAGAATTTGTCGAGATCATTTTCACGAGACTTACAAAGGAAATGGCGCGGCTCGTCTTGTTCTGTTCAAAAATGAGACCATTAAGTGGTACAAAAAGGAGAAACCCCAACTCGTTGAGAATCTTACACTGGTTGAAGATTGGAGATTTTTGAGCATTGGTCAATATTATTGGTTAATGAATAAAGGTGCTATGCTTAGCCCTGATACACTCCAATGGGTCTCTGAAAAAATGACAGAGATTGAAAATATTAGCTACAAACTAGCCGAAGAAGATACGAAAAAAGAACCTGTTGTGGTTAAAAAAGAGACAACTCCTGAAGAATTGGGGAGATGGCTTGCGAGCGATCTTGAAGAACTGATTCTTACCGGCGAATATAAGGAAAATACCGATACAGCATACGACCTGTTAAGGGAGAATACTCCTAAACCCATTGTAATGCGTTGCTGTATCGAGCATCTTAAACTTCTTGTTAACGAACACCAGGATTATACTGCTAGCGAGGTTAAAGAAGGCTTTGGCGATAGGGAAAAGTGGTCTTATTATTTGACACAATATTCTTCGCTACTGCGTCTTGCTGAGACATATTTCCAAAATGCCAAAACTGTTCGGAAATCTAGGAGGCCGCGCAAATCTCGAGTAGGCAAAGCTGCTAGACTTGCGAAAGTAGCAGAAAAGGTCTCGTTTAATAGACAGGATACCAAGCTGAAACTGGTTAGCGTCGATCCAGCACAGATTATTGGCTCGAGAGGTGTGCTAGTTTATAACACCAAAACTAGAAAGATCGGTGTTTATTACGCTAAAGACTCCGAGGGTCTACAGATTCGTGGCACAACCATCCACAACTACGACGAAGAGAAAAGCACACATAAAACGCTTCGAAATCCAGAGAAGCAGATCGAAGGATTTCGCGATAAGACTGTGAAACGTTGCGAAATCATCCTGCGCGACTATATCAAGGCTGTTGCGAAAGGAATGAATGGTCGTCTAAACGAAAATACGATCATTATGAAGACCTGGAAATAAGAATATGGAAGAAAGTGAGAGACGTTGGTGGGTTGAAATAGTAGCGCCTCGCATTCATTCCGGTTTTTCTCTGGAGGATCTCAGCAAATTTCACGATGAAATAAAAGATTGGCTTACTGTAAATGCTCTATCTGGATCATGGGAGAGTTCATGTACAATAAGCCTAGGAACTGGAAGAGCTACGATTGATGTTTACTTTAACGAAGATGGATTGGACGCTGCTGTGGCATGTAAGCTAAGGTGGGCATAAGAATGTATATATACAAAGAGAAAAATAAATTTCCCCATATCATATATATCAATGCAAGGGGCGGAGATCCTATTTTCAGAGAAATAACATATTGGTTAAAAGATAATATCGGAGTTTATCGAAAAGATTGGTTATGTCCTACTAGTACTTCAAGTGATATAAGAGATCATAAAAATTTCTGGCATTTGTGGGCCTATGCTTTTAAGACAATAGAGAGCGCGGCAGCTTTCAAACTTATGTGGTCAGATAATGTTGGTTAAGATTAAATTCCCTAAACGCTGTTCCACCGACGATGAAAAACGAGAATTTGTCAAAGAATTAGTAGAATGGGGAAAAGAAAATCTAAATGATCAAGAAGATTGGGAACATAAACATCTACTTCTTACCTCCCCTAGACTTCTTATGACTTTTAAGACAGAATCCATTTCATTTAACATAAGAGACGAAACGGATGCTATGGCTTTTAAAATAGTATGGTGTGAAAGTTGACTTTTACATCTTAAACAGTTAAAATAATATTTTAACACTGGAAAATACAAAATGATAGACGTAAAAGGCTTTTCTTTCATAGAATTTACTTCAAAAGATCTAAACATCTTTCACAATCTATTTGTAAACCTCGGATTTACAAGAATAGATGATCCTTGTTGTGTTTATCAACGATTTTACATATACGAACAAGGAAATATCAGGTTTATAACAAGTTCTCTTGGTGGATTTGAACAATATTTCGCGAAACTTCATGGTCCATCTGTTTCATCATTTGGGTTTACTGTTGATAAGTCACGGGAAGCATACAAAGAAGCTCTTTCTCTTGGTGCTGAAGACGCAATGCCGGACATTTATCACTGCGCGATACGTGGGGTTGGCGGTAGCAAGCTATATCTTACTGACAAAATAGAAAATAATCCTGATAATATAGGAGTTGGCTTACAATATATCGATCATTTAACACATAACGTCAATATCGGACAGATGGATAAGTGGGCAGACTTCTATAGTCGGATTTTTGGGTTTAAACAGATAAGATTTTTTGATATTAAAGGCGAAAAGACAGGATTAGTTAGTAAGGCTATGGGAAATGGAAAAATTGCCATTCCTATCAACGAACCCACTGAAGAAAAAAGCCAAATTCAAGAGTATTTGAACGAATATAATGGTGAGGGTGTCCAGCATATAGCTTTACATACCGACAATATCTATGAAACAGTAAAACAGCTTAGAGCAAACGGAATAGAGTTTTTAGACGTTCCAGATACATATTATAAGATGTTAGAAGAAAGAATACCCGATCATGGCGAAGATTTGGATCAGTTAAAAGAGAATAAAATTTTAGTTGATGGTAAAAAGGGCAATCTTCTATTACAATTGTTTACTAAGACGTATGTAGGGCCTATCTTCTTTGAGATTATTCAAAGAAAAGGTAATAAGGGGTTTGGAGAAGGAAATTTTCAGGCTTTATTTGATTCAATAGAGCGGGATCAGATGAAAAGAGGCGTTTTATAGGCCCATTTCTTCTTCATCAGCAACAAATTCTTCATACGGCTTATTTTCTCCCGCAGCAAAGAAGATTTCTGCCCAATAAGCGTCATGTGCTTGGTAAAGATCCGCATTTGAAATGTGAGGTTTGAGAACTTTACGAACAATATCAACCCATTGATAAGAAGCACCAGCAGTCTCTAAAGCATTCTGTATTATACCAATCTCTCGATCACCTAATTGTGGTTTCCAACTATTCGCCCACTCATCCAACTGGTCTTGACCTTTAGCTCTTTCATAATCATCAGTAATTCTAGTTTGTTCATCGTCAAGAACAGCTAAATTACGAACTGCATAGTCAATTACACGATTTCCAGCTTGAAAATTCTTGACATACTCATAATATTCTTGCTCTGTAGGCATTGCGAAACCTTGTTCAGATAAAATATCTAAATAAGTTCTTAGTTGTTGTCTAGGATCCATTTTACTATCCCTATTATTACAGATGTATTTATATTTTAATATCTTTTAGTTCAATTAAGTCTACAAATCGTTCAATGCTTTCACCATAAGCCATCTTAACTGCTAATGCCATATCAAAATTATTAAAAACAACTACAGGACTTCTATAACGATAATTTTCTCTCTTAAATCCTAATTCCTTAAACGTTTTTCTTATAACACGCAGATCATCATACCCTACAGAAAAAACAAGAGCATAATGATATATCTCTGTGTCAACATCTTTTAATTCTTTTATTGCTCTTGCTACTTTCCATCCATATTTCTTATGAATTGCTTGTCTACGCTTTAAATCGTCACTAACTTTTTTTGCTGCCCAAGATTCTGCTTCGTCTTCTTTGAGTTCGTATTTAACAATCTCCCATTCATCTGGAATGTCAATAATAATCCTTTTCCTTTTTTTATAATCATATTTGTCGCACCACATTGTAAGATGATTAGTAACTGGACCTAATCCTGACCATGTTTTTCCAATCTTTTTCCATCCAGGAACAGAACCTCCTGTAGAAAATAGTCCTGTTTCTTTGTCTCTTATTTTGTAAACAGCTTCATTTGATGACATATGTTATTTCCAACCTAAGACCGTTTGGATCAAAGAAATAAATCGACTCAATAAAGTTATCGTGTCTTGTGGGACCTATGACTTCAATCCCATTTATCTCTAATCGTGCTTTTGCTTTTAAAAGTTCTTCTCTGTTATTAGCCTTAAATGCAAAATGAACAATCCAATCATCTGTATCCGTTTTGATTCCTAAATTATCGCCTAATTCAAAGAAAGCAATATATGATCCATCCTTCATTTGAAAAAAGATATGTCTGTATGGAGCATATTGACCTGTGCTTGGAACATAATCTTTTCGTATTTCGTGTACCATAGGAAGTTCTAAAATACCTTCATAAAAATCTATAGTCTCTTCACAATCACGGCATTTCCAAGCAAAATGATGTAATCCTTGTAGTTCTGGAAATTTTTTATCAGTCATTAAAAGCCTTTCTTAAATATTTTTTCTGCTTTTTTAAACTCTTTTATCTTTAAGCAATTTTTGTAAACCTTCATTATATTTGGATATTGTTTCAGCGAACATTTGTGTTCTTTGACGTCGAAAACTTGAGGAACTAAAACAATATCGGCAAGAGTAATTTTATTTCCGACACAGAATTTGCTGTCTCTTGATAAATGTTCTTCTATTTTTCTAAATCCTTTATGTATCCAATGATGATACCATTCTATCTTTTCATCTTCTGTAATATTGAAATTATTTTGAAGATATTTTAGAACTCGAAGATTATCAATTGGATGTATATCACATGCAATAATGTGAGCAAGCTCTCTTACTTTTATTTTTTCAGGAATGTAGATTGGAAGGAAACGTTTCCTTTGCGCTGTGCCAAGATGCGTGTACCATTCGTCGAGATATTCGATAATACTTAATGACTGCGTCATAATTTTATCTTTGTCTTCCAGAATAGGAACAAGCATATCTCCTTGTTCATTTGTTTTAAGATTGACAGCAATCACTTCATAATCAAGTTTTTTTAATTCCAGAGCAATAATAACTCTAAGAGTAGCGGAAGATTTATGGTAACCATGTAATTTCATTTATTGTTCCATTAACCATCCATAAAGATACGTAGATTGAACTTTTTTGAATCTTCCGCCGGTGATATTTTCTCTGTATTCGTTAACTATATCTTTGTTAATATATTGAACAGTGATATCAGAACAATCAATCCAATGTTTGTAAGAAAAATTTCCACAGATACGTCCGCTTGGCTTGTGTAAATCTTTTTCCATTTGTCTTATAAATGTTGGATGTTTATAAGGAAATTCTACAATCCATGCCATAATTCCATAAAAAAATTGACTGTGTTGCACTAAAGGATTGCTATCGATAAATTTTTTATGACGTTTATCATTGTGATCATTAATGCTTCCGCTACCATTAACTATTCCAGTGCCTGTATAAAGTGTTGGCTTACATTCTATAAATCTTCCACCGCGAACCCCGTCATAACTGCGACGTCCAGGCACAAGATCTGCTCTGGAAAGCCACAACGACACTACTTCTCTAAGTGTGCCCGTTGAAGAATCCATGTAATGTTGTTCGATTGCGTATCTTTCTGGGAATGGTAATCCTGTATATGCTACTTCTTTACCGAAAAGTGCTCTTAGCATTAAAGTCCGTTGATATCTTTGATGTATTAATTCATTTATTGCTTCATCGTCTGTTATTTTGTGAAAATCCATTATTATTTTCCTGTATTTTAGACTATTACTAAAATACAGTAAAAAGAAACCAAAGGCAAGTAAAAATTAGGGAATTATTTGGATTTTAATCTGCTAAGTTCATCTATTATTTCTTCTATATTTTGAACTATGTCTTTTTCGTGAGGAATACGATAGTAATGATCTTCAGAGAAAAATTTAAGAGTTGTTTTTGCTTTTTCTAAAATGTCGTCTATCTCTTTCTTGTTAATATGAGCCAATTTGATACCATACTAGTTTAAACGCCATAGCATCCGTTTTCTTTCTGAAAACAAAATATCCGTGCTTACAGTGGCACCATTTTCCGTTGCAATTTTCTTCACACCAGTGTTCCATCTGCATTAGACCGATGCCATCTGTCTTTTCGGAAATTCTTATATCTTTTACTACTGTTGAAAATATCCATAAGATGGGAAATCCTTCTTTATGTCCAGTAATTACGCTATTCCAAACTGACATAATAATCATAACAGCAAAAATTGTCATTCCTAGCTGGCCCATTATCGCTATAGCTATCGGCCCGTTAGCTGGATCATAATTAAACCAAAACACTAATGATATAGCCGCATACCAAAATAAGACATGCTTCCATTTAACGGTTTGCCAAAGAGTTGGTAATAATATCATGCCCATTTCAATTTAAAAGCTACAGCATCGCCTTGATTACTAAATTGAATAATTGCTCGTCCAGGATACTCTTCATCTCTCTCT
>LAZR01001497.1_pt1 | contig 14786 bp, 10 predicted proteins | sample 329461 | NCBI WGS metagenome assembly LAZR01 (sample SAMN03002196, study PRJNA259156) | marine sediment metagenome | biome: sea floor; feature: Hydrothermal impacted sediments; material: marine sediment; isolation source: Loki non-amplified sample from Loki's castle hydrothermal vent sediment ...
GGTTCAACTGCAACTTCTGGTTCAACTGCAACTTCTGGTTCGACTGCAACTTCTGGTTTAGCTTCAACTTCTGGTTCAGCTTCAATCTCTGGTTCAGCTTGAACTTCTGGTTCAGCTTCAACTTCTGTTTCAACTGCAACTTCTGGTTCAACTGCAAGTTCTGGTTCAACTGCAATTTCTGGTTCAACTTCAATTTCTGGTTCAGCTTCAACCTCTGGCTCAGCTCCAACTTCTGGCTCAACTGCAAGTTCTGGAGCAGCTTCAACCTCTGGTTCAACTGCAACTTCTGGTTCAGCTTTAAACTCTGGTTCAGCTGCAAGTTCTGGAGCAGCTTCAATCTCTAGTTCAGCTTCAACTTCTGGCTCAGATTCAACTTCTGGCTCAGATTCAACTTCTTGTTCAGCTGCAACTTCTGGTTCTGCTGCAACTTCTGGTTCAGCTTCAACCTCTGGTTCAGCTTCAACTTCTGGAGCAGCTTCAACCTCTGGTTCAGATTCAACTTCTGGTTCAGATTCAACTTCTGGTTCTGCTACAACCTCTGGTTCAGATTCAACTTCTGGTTCTGCTACAACCTCTGGTTCAACTGCAATTTCTGGTTCAACTGCAATTTCTGGATCAGCTTCAACTACTGGTTCAGCTTCAACTTCTGGTTCAGCTTCAACTTCTGGTTCAGATTCAACTTCTGGTTCAGCTTCAACGATTGCTTTGCCATAAATATCTGGCGTGACATTACTCCAGTCACCCTTAATATATTGACTCATTTTGTTATGAACAGAGGCTTGTTCAGGTTCAAACGTTTCAATTAAATCTTCGTCATTCTCTGCATTCGAAAACTCAGATTCAGGTTGAACATCCGCTTTACCGTACACATCAGGGACAACATTGCTCCAGTCGCCTTTAAGATAATCATTCATTTTTTTCTGAACGGTCGGCTGCTCAGCTTGCTTATCTAGTTCTGATGCAAGATCCTGTTCTAGTCCAGTTGTAACTTCTGGCTCTGCTGTAACTTGTTGTTCTGGTTCGATCTCAATGTCTAGTTCAGTTGAAGCGTCTGCAACTAAATCTAATGCCTCGCTGATATTGCTAGCTGAATCAGCGGTATCAGCCACTAACTCAGCATCAAGCTTTTTTAGACTGTTCTCCTCAACATCTTCTTCGTCTATTGAGCTCAAATCTATACCGTCAATATCTTCATCGGCTTGCAGCTCATCATCCATCGAAGCGAGTAGCGCATCCACATCGTCTACCGACATCTGCTCTTCAGGTGATTGTTCATCATCCAAGATTTCTGGCATTGCTTCGTCATCAAACACGGTATTGACTAGCTCTTCTTCCACCTGAATTTCTATTTCAACGGCATCAATTTGCTCTGAAGGCTCTGTTTGATTTTGCTCAATTGGCAGCTCAATATCATCTGGGAGTTCATTCTGACTATTTTCTGTAGCATCAATTTGATTGGGTATTTCAAACCTTGGCACGTCCACTGCATATTCGCCATTAACCTGTCTTGATAAAATGATTAAAGACTCTAAGTGCTGTGATGTTTGCTCTATTTGTTCTGTGAGTGTCAACGTACTTTCATCAATATCTGGCAGCGATGATGTCACAACAGGAGGTAATAAATTTAAGCTCGCATCAATCGCTTTTTCTAATTGTTCAGGAATCGACATCAGTGCTTTACCATCTTGCTCAACAAAAATGGTTAATAACGCTTTGTATATTTCCTGTTCGCGATCTTGAAAAGCTAATGCCTGTTCTGATAAAGCATCGCCAGATAAGCTGTATTTTTCCGACAAGATTCTAGCGAGCTCTTCAACGCGCTGCTCTTTAGACCGTTTTAATTTTTTGACTATTTGGCTGGCTAATTCATGTGTTGATTTGTCTTTTTTAATATTTCTAAAAATAAGCCAAATACTCAAAATAGCAAATACAGCGGCTAACTCATACGCCAGCATTTCTAAAATGATATTCATTTATAACTGCTCCCCAGGATTAGTGCGATTTGCACTTTTACGCCGCCAGATGAAAATCCCTAAGCCGATCATCAATAAAATAAGACCATTGCCTATCGCTAATTGAATAGCCGGACTTAGCCCTGTCGTTGTTGATTCAGTTTCATCTGAGGCCTCTTGTATACTTGGTGTTAGATCGCCCGCTTCTGGTAATAAATTATCAACATCACCAGCCATTTCATCATCTACCGGTTCAGGTAAAGGTTTTGGAGCATCATCGACAGTCGTCGCAGCCTGCTCATCCATTATGTCAGGTGTATTTTCTGATATTGTTTCAGGCATAGCTTTATCTTCCACAGACGCACTAGCCTCATCTGGCGTTGCATCATCGGTTTTGTCTGGAGTCACTTGGTTTGAAGCTTCATCAGGAACACTGGGATTATTACTGTCATTTAACTCTATGACAGGTGGTTGAAGAAATAATGGACGGCCTTTCAATGTTTGACTACGGATCTGTAGCGCAACCAAATATTTTTCACCTGCTTGCAAATCAGCTAAGGTCAACTGCCATTCATTGTCAGCAACTTTCATCACGTCATACGACCATTCGCTACCATCTTCAGCGGTCAATAATGCGGCAATATTTAACTTATCGGTTTTAATCAAAGCGGTATCAGGTATCAAACTTATGCGATGAGTCCGACTCGGTTTATCTTTAAGTTGTTCGACATTGATCTCAAATGGTGTTTCGATAACATTGACACTTTGTCGACGCTGACGTTCGAAGGTTGCGCTAGTCATAGTAACGACAACATCATTACGACCTGCTTTAAAATTTTCGCCAACATGCGTGCGATATAAACCTTTCTTTTGATCGGCATTCAAACTACGTTCAATCGGTTTAGCGGTATCAGACTCTTCTTTAAGTTCAGCATCAACTAATTTCAGGAAGTCTTGACGCACGATCATCTTCTTTTTATCAGCCAAACTTACATCAAAATCAAAGCTTTCACCCATTAAAATATTATTAGGTAAATCACTCGTTTTTAACGTTAAATCGGTCACGACCATCACGCGATTATCAGGATCTAAATCTGCAATCATTTTCCACTGACCCGCCATCGGTTTAGCAATCGTAATCAAATCATAATTACCTTCACTGTGCCAATGAACCGTTTTTGGAATATTTCTCAAATTAATTCGTGATTTATTAGGCAAAATTAATTCAGTCGATTTTGATCCTTTAGCGCGAAAGACTAATAAGGTCATTTCTTTCACACTGTTATCAATCTTAAACTCATTATCCGTTAAAGGAACGGTATCTCGCGTTGTTGCTTTTTCAAATAAATGAAGGAAAACACGCTGTAATTGATCGGCATTATCAACTTGTTCATACCAACCATCGGTAGCTAATGAAATTGCCCGTAATAACTCATGATCAGCAGAACTGGATAAAGCAATCGTGTGCACAGCAACGTTATTTTTTTTGAGGCGAGGTACGACGACATCTAAGATTCGTTGGCGAGATTTTTTATTAATATTGGCATCTTTCGATATATCTACTAAGCCATCAGATAATAAAATAATGCTGCGACGGTAATGTGGATCAACACCTTTTTGATTCGCCGTTGCTTTGGTTAACGCTTCTTCAATATTAGTAAACAAACCATAGGAATGAATCTTTTTTGATTTTAATTCAGCGTCTTTTTTCCATGCATCATTAACATCACGAAATGGCACTAACATATTGACATATTTACCAAATGTCCAAGTGCCCGCTTTGGTATCTTTAGGCAATAAATTAACTAATAATCGTAATGCCGGTGCACGTAAGTTATTGGGATCATTTTTTTTCATGCTGCCAGAGACGTCGATCAGTATTCGAACATCACTCACTGGCTCTGCTGTTGCGGCAAAAACTTGTCGCATAGGCATTAGCAAAGCGAAAACTATCAACAGTCCGATCATTTTTGAAGGATGTATCATAAAATCATAACCTATTGTTTTTATTAAGTACGTCGGCTAAGTGTCGAAATATAATGACGATTAACCGACGCAGTTCTACAAAGTTATGTTCATTTATGCAGGTTTTATGCCGTCTTACTCAATTTGATTAGTCGATGACGCCCTGATGCTAGAGATAATTAAGATAAGTTCAATTAAAGTAAATCTAAACCACGCTGCAAATCGGCTTGAATATCTTCAACATTTTCTAAGCCGACAGAAATACGCAACAAACCATCGCTAATACCTGATGCAAGCCGTGCTTCAGGTGATATACGGCCATGAGTTGTCGTGGCAGGATGTGTAATAGATGTTTTGGTATCACCTAAATTAGCGGTAATTGACAACCATTCTGTCGCATTCACTAATTTCCAAGCGCCCTCTTTACCCCCTTTAACTTCAAAGGCAATTAGCCCACTAAAAGCAGATTGTTGCTTTTTAGCGAGTTCATGTTGAGGATGACTCGGCAAACCAGCATAAAAAACTTTAGTCACTTGCGGTTGCTGTTCTAACCATGTGGCTAAGGCTAATGCTGATGCTGAATGTGCATTCATTCTTAGCTCTAAAGTTTCAAGACCTTTTAAGAATGTCCACGCATTAAATGGACTCATTGTTGGCCCTGCGGTACGTAAAAAGCCATAGACTTCTTGGCCAACAAGTTTGGCATCACCGACCACAGCACCGCCAACACAACGGCCTTGACCATCAATATATTTGGTTGCTGAATGAACAACAATATCAGCCCCAAGTGCTAGCGGCTGTTGTAATGCAGGTGTACAGAAACAGTTATCAACAATTAATAAGCAATCATTTGCTTTAGCCAATGCTGATAATGCCGCTAAGTCAGCAATTTCATTCATTGGGTTAGAGGGGGTTTCTAAAAATAAGGCTTTGGTATTTGGTTTAATTGCCCGCTTCCAATCTTCAATATTCGTTAAGTCGACATAATCTGTTTCAATGCCAAATTTTGACAGGTATTTATCAAACAAAACCCGCGTGGTGCCAAAAACACTTTGTGATGACACAACATGATCACCTGCGGCAAGCAATGCCATAAAGGTTGATAAAATGGCCGACATACCTGATGAGGTAGCAACAGCTGATTCGCCGCCTTCTAATGCTGCTAAACGTTGCTCAAACGTGCGTACTGTTGGGTTAGTGAATCGTGAATAAATATTACCAGGCTCTTCACCTGAAAAACGTGCCGCAGCATGTTCTGCACTGTCAAACACATAACTCGATGTCGGGAAAATAGGTTCAGAGTGCTCACCCTCTGGCGTTCTAATTTGACCTGCACGAACACCACGAGTAGCAAAGCCTTTATCATCAAATGATTGTGTCATAATCTTATTTTCTTAATGCGGGAAAGCCTACAATTTTAAGGCAGTTTCAGCCTTGATGACAGTGTTTTTTATTTGCCCGAATGAAACGTTATCAATGATGGTCACATATCAACATGACAGATCATCTTACTCTTAAGATCATTTGGCTTGAGATGTCATTTCAGATTGTTCTTATTACCGATGCTTAGTTTGCTTGCCAATTCACGTATATAATTATCCTCTATTCTAAATAAGTGACCGTTTTATCCTATGAGCGAAATAACCATTGATCTAATCCGACACGGTGATGTGGCATCAGGCACAAAATTGTTAGGCATAACAGATGAAGCGCTGAGCAGTTTGGGTTGGCAACAAATGCATGCTGCTATCAAAGATAGACCACAATCATGGAATAAAATTATTAGCTCACCGCTACAGCGATGTCGTGCTTTTTCAGAGCAACTTGCTGAAAAATTATCGTTACCATTAGAAATCAATAAGCATTTTCAAGAAATGGACTTTGGGCGTTGGGATGGCCAATTATTTGCTGATCTTTATAGTGGAAATGACGCCGAGCAACTCATGCAAATGATGCAAGATCCCAATTCATTGATACCACCTGATGGCGAATCTTATGCTGATTTTGAATTGAGGGTGATCACTGCGTGGAATAACTTATTAACATCTCTGCATGAAGATAAAACTCAGCATTGTTTGTTGGTAGCGCATGGCGGCGTTATCAGAACGATTATGAGCCATGTTTTAGGTTTTCCAAGCACTAATCTATTCCGACTTGAAGTGCCTTATGCTTGTCTTAGTCGCGTTAAACAATATGAAAATTATCCGCCTCGACTGGTTTTTCATGGTGAACAAAAGTAAAAATGGCGCCGAACGGATAACAATCCGGCGCCATGTCGAGCTTTAAGGTTGGTATAAAAGAGTGAACATCACTGTACGATCTAAGCTGTTGTAATTATTAACTGTTTCATATTCTTTATTAAAGGCATTACTTAGATCTGCTTTTACAGACCAGTCTTTGTTTAAATCATAAGCAACACGTAAATCTAATAATCCGTATCCACCTAAGCGAGTGGTATTTGTCGCATTATCATAACTATTACCTCTTAGCTTCCAACTGGCACCCGTTGACCAAGCTCCCCATTGTCTATCTATATTAACATTGGCTAAACGCTGAGCGCGACGGGCTAAGATATTGCCAGTTCCTTTATCTTCTGGTTTTAAAAATGAAGCATTCATAGCGACATTCCAATTTGCTAAAGAAGTTGCGATATCAAATTCAATGCCTTTAATTTGAGCTTCATCAGTATTAGTAGCCTGATTTAAACTAGGCGATACTCTTTGGTAGGAGATCAAGTTTTTAATCTCATTTTGATATAGATTTACAGACCATGTACCCCATTGAGGTTGGCCGTTTATGCCTGCTCCCAATGATTTTGATTCTTCAGGTAAGAGTTCTGGGTTTCCGATATAACTTCCTGTTAACGGTAAATATAAGTTATTGAATGTTGGTACTTTAAATGCAGTTCCGGCAGTAAAAGTTACCCTTAAATCATCTTGTAACCAATAGCCATATTCAGCATTACCCGTGTTTTTATGACCAAATGCCTCATTATCATCGTGTCTAGCACTAATCAGCCAACCATGCTTATTAACATCTGCCTGCCAACTTATGAATGCTGCTTTATTGTCTCGGGAGGTTTCAGAAAATTGCGTAGAGCTTTCTACATCATCAACGTCATAATCTAATCCAAAGTTCAATGTATGATTTGTTGTGAATTCATAAGTATTAGTCAAACTAGCCGCACGATGGCGAGTATCAAAGGTACCATCAGCATTACTATTTCTAAAGTTGGTAGATTTATCTCTTGACTCACTGAGTAATAATGAAACTAGCCATGAGTCATTAACCTGTAAGGCAGCATTGGTACCAATTATTTGCTGGATCGAGTCAGCTTTCATAAAATCAAATTTTGAATCATATTCATTAAAACCTTCACTTCTAAGAAGGTTAGCGCCAATTACAAAATTATTAGTTAATTGATGATTGATCTTAGCTGAAACACTGTTGTTTCTATATCCATCTTTATCGGGGTCTTGAGTTGGACTATCTTTGACGTTGATTCCATCTGTTGATTGGTGATTAAAGCTTAGGTTATAGGTTGTTTTTGCATCACCACCACTAACTCCTACCGCTGCTTGTTTAGAATTATGTGAACCATAGGCTAACTTAGCATAAGGCTTAATGTCACCTGCTTTGCCTTTTCGAGTGAAAATTTGAATAACGCCACCAATCGCTTCAGAACCATATATTCCAGATCGTGGGCCACGTACAACCTCTATACGCTCAATTTGCTCTACCGGAAAATCCTGTATTGATGGACCACCTGTCGTAGCAGAATGCCATTTAACGCCATCAACTAGCACTAAAACATGACTAGAATTACTGCCTCGTATAGAGATACTCGTAGCTTTGCCTATGCCACCATTATTCGTCATATCAATGCCTGTCTGACGAGATAACAACGTTCCTAAATCATTAATTTGCAAACGATCAATATCATCTCGCGTGATAACCGTATTGGGTGCTAAAACATTAGCTGAAGGCATGCGGTTAGCAGTAACAGTAATGTTATCTAAGGTTTGTTCCGCGTGGATTAATGTGGAAAAACTAAGTGCGGCAATAGATGATAATAAAAGACGTGCAGAGGTACGTAAGGCAAAATGCCCGTGTAATTGTTTCATTTTTTCTCCGTAGGATACGCTCACCCGCGATCCGGTATTTAGGTAAACATAAGTCACAAAACTTATGAGGATACTTCAGGCCGGTCTCCGGACTCGCGTTGCGACTTTCGTCAATCAAACCGCCTTCCCACGATGAATTCGCAGTGGCTGATGGTTTAATCTCAACGTTTACCGTTGCGGGGGCAGTGTTGGGTTTGTTATTGTTCATAACGCACCAACTTCCCGTTTAACTTTGACTTTTTAGGTCAATGCACCTTAAGCAGCTGGGCATAGTAGTAATGACGATCGATTTAGTCAACTTAAGATTTATTACGCTAATTCATAAGCCACTGTTTTATTGAGGATTGACAGCAAGTAACATTGCCACCTATTCTTTGTCGCAACATTTAGGTGTTAGCAGCTTAAATACTGCTAAGTAAACGAGAAACTGGTGAGTCATAAGATAAGTCCAGTACTGCCCCCGCAACGGTAAGTGAATGTTTAATTTTTTTGATTTTTGACGGCTGTCATCTCGTGTCATGCCGCAAAAAATTCTAAAATTAACGCTCATAAGTCCGGATACCGGCCTAATGCTTCATGGCATAGTTCAATATGCTTTTTTTTACCCATGTGCGGGTCGGCACACTGGAGATTTTTCATGCCTACTTTATCCAAACGTTATCAGTTCATTATTGGTTTTATTCTTATTGCTATTATGGCAATCACTCGTGGCCATCATTTTGCCACTCTCAGTCATCTTCCTAGTGCCACTTTAGCGTTATTTTTCCTTGCAGGTTTGTACTTGTCAGGTAAATGGATGTTTGTTGTATTGTTAGCAGAAGCTGCATTGTTAGATTATCTATCGATGACATTCGCTGGCGGCAGTACTTTTTGTGCTTCACCCGCTTATGCTTTGTTATTACCAGCCTATGGCATGCTTTATTTAGCAGGCCAATGGTACAAACAACGTTATCAGTATACTTGGTCTACTTTACTGCCCTTAACTGCTAGTTTGATCGTTGCAACTGCGATTAGTAAGGTCTTTTCCAGTGGTGGTTTCTACTTGTTTTCAGGTCGTTATACAGATCAAACATGGGTTGAATTTGGTGAGCGTTTTATCAAATATTACCCATCATCATTATCGAGCCTTGCTTTTTATATTGCGATTGCGATGATTTGTCATGTACTAGTTGTTTCTCTTGCAAACACATCAACAAAACAAAGCGGTCAACACTCTTGAATCAAACGCATCAGTGTGCAGCATTTGTTATTGCTGCACCGGCGTCTGGTCAAGGTAAAACAACGGTTACAGCAACATTAGCGAGATATTATCGCAAGCAAGGCAAACGGGTTCGTGTTTTTAAAGTAGGACCCGATTTCCTTGATCCGATGATTTTGCAGCATGCTTCAGGCAACCCCGTTTATCAACTTGACTTATGGATGGTCGGTGAACACCAATCTCGCCAATTATTAGCTGATGCAGCAGCAAATGCTGATTTGATTTTAATTGAAGGTGTGATGGGTTTATTTGATGGCACCCCATCTACAGCTGATCTTTCTGCCACACTCAATATTCCGGTTATTGCAGTTATTGATGGTTCTGCCATGGCACAAACATTTGGTGCGCTCGCTTATGGTTTAGCTCATTATCGTGATGATGTAGTCGTTGCAGGTGTTGTTGCAAACCGAACCGCAAGTCAACGCCATCAAGCGATGTTGACAGACTCATTATCTGATTCACTACCATGGTTTGCTGTCTTACCTCGTAATGCTGACGCGGCTTTGCCTAGTCGCCATTTAGGCTTAGTGCAGGCAGAAGAAATTGCCGATCTTGAGCAGCGTTTAACGTTGCTCGCAGATCACTTAGTTTTAAATCCTGATGCAATATTACCAGTCAGTGATTTCATAGCTGAGGAAAAAATAGCACTTCCTCGCTCACTTGATAAAGTAAAAATCGCCATCGCTAAAGATGCGGCTTTTTCATTTATTTATCAGGCGAATCTTGATCTATTACAAGCGATGGGCGCTGAACTCACTTTCTTTTCGCCACTTAATGATCAAACCTTGCCCGAAGCGGATTGCGTGTATTTACCTGGCGGTTACCCAGAATTATATTTAAATAGCTTATCTAAAAACACGTCAATGATGAATGCAATTAAACAACATTATGATGCAAACAAGCCTATCTTGGCTGAATGTGGCGGCATGCTTTATTTGACCGAATCCATTACCGATAAACAAGGCGAACAGGCGAATATGCTTGGGCTCATCGCTGGTAAAACGGTTATGCAATCACGCTTTTCTGCTTTAGCCTTACAAGAAGTGTCGCTGAATAATCATTTGATTCGTGGTCATACTTATCATCATTCTATTTTAGAAACGATAACAGATCCGGTGGCGCTCGCAACCAATCCTAATGGCAATCATACTCATGAAGCGGTGTACCAACAAAACAGATTGACCGCCTCGTATATCCATTTTTATTTCCCTTCTAATCCCAGCCTTATCGCTGAATTATTGTCACCTTAATAATTAACATGAGTAAATTTGCCTTTAATGATGCTGATCGTAATGCGATATATCGCGTCATTAAAGAGCGCCGAGATATGCGTCATTTTAATTCTGATCCCGTTGATCCTGCTGTTTTAAAAAGACTTTTAATGGCAGCACATCAAGCGCCTAGCGTTGGCCTGATGCAACCTTGGCGAATGATTCGGATTACAGACCTGACCTTAAGACAATCAATAAAAGAACTGGTCAATGATGAAAAAGATATCACTGCGGAGGCCTTAGGTGATCGTCAACAAGAATTTATGCAGTTAAAAGTCGACGGCATCGATCGTTGTGCTGAAATCATTGTGATGAGTTTAATGGATCAACGCGAGCAACATATTTTTGGTCGTCGCACGATGCCTGAAATGGATTTAGCATCTGTTGCTTGTGCAATACAAAACATGTGGTTAGCGGCACGTGCCGAGGGGCTTGGCATGGGTTGGGTGTCATTATTTAACCCTGATCATTTGGCGACACTGCTCAACATGCCAGAAGGTGCTAAACCGGTGGCTATTTTATGTTTAGGCCATGTTGATGAGTTTTATTCAGCGCCGATGTTAGAGCAAGAAAATTGGCGGCAAGGTGATGCGCTGAGCGATGTATTATTTGAAAATACATGGGGCAATAAATAGCGATGTTGACCACAACATTGATCATTATTTCAGCGATTGTGCTTGATTGGTTACTTGGCGAACCTAAACGCTATCATCCACTTGTCGGTTTTGGTTTATTAGCCAATCGTGTTGAATCTTTTTTATATCCCAATGAGCTAGCTTCTAAGCGTAAAAAACTGTTGTTGGGCATGTTGGCAGTATGTGTGTTGTTGATTCCTATCTCATTATTGGGTGCATTTATTGCCAGTTTTGACAGCATCGCAACTATGTTCAGTATTGTGGTTTTAACTTTATGTATTGGCCATAAAAGTTTGCATGATCATGCTCGGCCAATAGCGAACGCCCTATTGAACGATGATAAAACTCAAGCTCGTTATCTTGCTAGTCGTATTGTGAGCCGTGATCCAGCAACGTTGAATATTCCACGAGCAACCATTGAATCGGTGTTAGAAAATGGCGCTGATAGTGTCTTTTCTGCCCTATTTTGGTTTTTAGTCGGTGGAGCGCCCGCCGTTATTTGTTATCGTTTAGCCAATACTTTGGATGCCATGTGGGGATATCGTTCACCACGTTATCTTTATTTTGGTCGCTTTGCCGCACGACTCGATGATGTATTAAATTACATTCCCGCACGATTGACCGCATTAAGTTACGCCATCGTGGGCAACAGTAAAACAGCGTTTCAATCTTGGAAAAATCAAGCACCGCAATGGGATAGTCCGAATGCAGGTCCAGTCATGGCAACGGGCGCTGGTGCGTTACAAATTACATTAGGTGGCCCTGCACAATATGATGGGAAATGGCATCAACGCATTACTTTAGGTTGTGGTGATGAACCTAAAGCAAATGATATCGAACGTGCCTTACAGCTAGTTCGACGAAGTGTGATGTTGTGGATTGCCGTATTAATCATGATCACAGGTTTAAGTTATGCTTGAACACGGCGGTAATCTCGCGGCTGCAAGTCAGCAATATAATATTCCGCTAAGCGATTGGCTCGACCTTTCTACAGGTATCAATCCTAATGGCTGGCCTGTTCCAGAACATTTACCCAATACAATCTGGTCGCACCTTCCTATTGAATATGATGATTTAATAGCTGCTGCCCAAGCCTATTATCAGTGTGATGACTTATTAGCGGTCGCAGGTTCACAAGCGGCTATTCAAGCTCTGCCGCGCATGCGACAACAGTGCCGTGTCGGTTTATTAACCCCTGCTTATGCCGAACATGCTCATGCATGGCAACAAGCAGGTCACAGTGTTGTTGAGTTGGCTTCATCGGCAATTAACGATGCGTTGCCCGATCTTGATGTATTGGTGATTATTAATCCTAATAATCCAACGGCAGAATTGTTTTCACCTTCGCAATTATTAGCATGGCATCAGGAATTAGCTCAACGTGGAGGCTGGTTAATTGTTGATGAAGCATTTATGGATGCAACACCAGAATTTAGTCTGCTTAATAAGTGTCCAGTTGAAGGCTTAATTCTCTTACGTTCTATAGGCAAATTTTTTGGCTTACCGGGTTTACGAGTTGGTTTTGTATTCGCAACGCCCACATTACTTAATGCACTCGCCGAATTATTAGGTCCGTGGCCGATTGCCCAAGCATCACGTTATATTACAACGCTTGCTTTATCTGATACTGATTGGCAACAACAACAGCGCCAAACATTGCCCCTATCCAGCAAACGTTTAAGCGATATATTAACACGCTATAATCTATTACCCACCGCAGGATGTAATTTATTTCAGTGGGTTTGTTCTTCTCAGGCTGAAACGTGGCATCAACAATTGGCACAGCAAGGTATTTTTACTCGCTTATTTAAACAACCAGCCAGTCTGCGTTTTGGTTTGCCCAAAACAGAACTTGACTGGCAACGACTCACCCAAGCATTAGAGAAACTTTGCTCATGACCGCACATACTTTAATGATTCAAGGAACGACATCTGATGCGGGTAAAAGTACCGTTGTTACGGCGATCTGTCGTTGGTTGCAACGACAAGGTGTTGCAGTGGTGCCTTTCAAATCTCAAAATATGGCTTTAAATAGTGCGGTGACTGTTGATGGTGGGGAGATTGGTCGCGCACAAGCTGTACAAGCTCAAGCGTGTAAATTACAGCCGCATACCGATATGAATCCCGTCTTGTTAAAACCGAATAGCGATACAGGCGCGCAAGTGATTATTCATGGTCATGCTATTAGTAATATGGAAGCGCAGGATTATCATCATTACAAACAAACGGCAATGGCGGCTGTATTAAGTTCGCATCAACGATTAATTGCCCAATATCAAACTGTTATTGTCGAAGGTGCTGGTTCGCCTGCTGAAATCAATTTACGCGATCGTGACATTGCCAATATGGGGTTTGCTGAAGCAGTAGATTGTCCGGTTATTATCGTCGCCGATATTGATCGTGGCGGCGTGTTTGCACATTTAGTCGGCACATTAAGTCTATTAAACCAATCAGAACAAGACCGTGTTCAAGGTTTTATTATTAATCGTTTTCGCGGTGATATTGCCTTATTACAATCGGGGCTTGATTGGCTAGAAGAATATACCGGCAAACCGGTATTAGGCGTATTGCCTTATTTAAAAGATTTACATCTTGAAGCTGAAGATGCCATTAACACCCAACAATTAGCCGGCGATGCCACATTCAAAGTGATAATACCTGTTTATCCACGAATCAGTAATCACACTGATTTTGATCCGCTACGCCTGCATCCACAAGTTGATCTGCAATTTATTCCGCCTAAACACGCTATTCCTCCCGCCGATTTAATTATCTTGCCAGGTTCCAAAAGTGTCAGAGCGGATCTTGCATGGTTACGTGAAACGGGTTGGGAAGAAGCGATTCAAAAACATCTACGTTATGGCGGCAAAGTCATCGGCATTTGTGGTGGTTTTCAAATGTTAGGACAATTGATCAATGATCCAGAAGGTATTGAAGGTGCCGCGGGGCAATCTACTGGTTTAGGTTTATTAGACATAACAACCACTTTACAAACTGCTAAACAATTGCGTAATGTCAGCGGAACATTAACTTTAGAGAATGCGGTTGTTAGCGGTTATGAAATTCATGCTGGCATCACTGAAGGCGCAGCTTTATCAAAACCAGTATGCCAATTAGCATCAGGCAGTGACGGGGCGATAAGTGATGATAATCAAATACTTGGCACGTATGTTCACGGCTTATTTGAAGAGACTTCTGCTTGTAATGCTTTATTAAAATGGGCAGGTTTACAAGATGTTAATACTCCTGATTATCACGCAACTCGCGAAGCGGATATTGAGCGTTTAGCGGATATGATTGAAGAGCACATGGATACAACTGCTTTGCGGGACTTATTACATTTATCGGCAATATCAGCATGACAATCAGCTTAATTTTAGGTGGTGTAAAATCTGGTAAAAGTGCTTTGGCTGAACGTGTGGCAAGCGCAACTAAATTAAACGTAAGCTATATCGCGACGGCAACGGCAGATGATTTAGGCATGCAACAACGCATCCAACATCCTGGCCAAACCATCAAATCCTGGACAGGGTCGAACCGGCCTGTATTCGAACTACCCCTGATGTTTATCCGGGTACGGT
>LAZR01001498.1_pt1 | contig 14781 bp, 5 predicted proteins | sample 329461 | NCBI WGS metagenome assembly LAZR01 (sample SAMN03002196, study PRJNA259156) | marine sediment metagenome | biome: sea floor; feature: Hydrothermal impacted sediments; material: marine sediment; isolation source: Loki non-amplified sample from Loki's castle hydrothermal vent sediment ...
CATCAAATGTCCTCGGGTTACCGAAACATATGGATTGCAGTCCCAAAATTGCGCCATTTGAATCTTTTCTGAACTATCACCCTCTTCAGTAATCTCGTTACCAATATCATAGACCTCCTTTAGCTCCTTGTAAAAATCGGAACCTTCATCCATCGAAAATTTTGGAGGTGGAGCGGGTTTGAACTGCTGCGCCGAATCTATGGCAAATGGCCTTATCTCGCTCCAATGCGGTTCGATACCCTCTGCATACGAAGGTGGAGTGGGTTGCCAGCGTGTAGGGTCGTCGACATTCACGGTGAACTTCGACATGGTTCTTGTCTGAGGATAATTATCGGTATTCATCCATTTCCCGATATGATCGGCGACTTTTAGTCCATAGTCTTTCGAGGCCTTAAATAGTAAAGGGTTCTTTTCTTCATAAATATTATATAGGCTATCACGGTAGGCCTCCATTCTATCCTCCGAGAAAATCAGACGTTTACTAAGTTCCATGTGCGCAACAAGGGCCGAAAGCTCATATTGAATGGTTTGAGTAGTATCTGGTTTTGGAATAGGGGTAAGTTCGTGCACTTGGTCTACCAAAGAATTATAATCATCGCTCTTCATAGCGATAATCTCATAGGCCGCTACGTTCGGATAGGCAAAAATACGACTGGCCACCGGTGGCGAGAAAATATCATGAATCATAATTTCGGTCACCTGGTCTATAGATCCATGAAAATCTTCGGGAGTGACAACAATGGGCTCGTCTTTTTGCGAAGGTTTGCAAGAGGCAATGATTATAATCATCAAGAGAAAAAAAACTATCTTATTCATCGTTTTATTTGAGATTATTCGTTTTGGCTTGGGAATTTAGAATTTCATGTTTAGAATTTATCTTATAAACCTGTACGCTATCATTATTAATCGTGACCAATAGATAGGCTTGGTCTTTATGATACATAATATTTAAATGCCGTACTGATTTTTGGCTTAAACTCAAACCTATTCGGGACCCCAAAATTACATTATTTTCATCTTTTATCAAGGCGCCGGGAAATGAATCGAATCGACCGTAAAAGGGTTTAACCCCAAAATAGTTGCCGGCAGCAAGTATTTCTAAATTCCCGTCCCCATCAAAATCATGGGAAACGAACGCCATTAGAGGTGCAATCTGTAGTTCGTTTTTAAAAGGAACAAAACTAAAGCTACCGTTATCGTTTTTCAAAAAGCCTGACCGCAGTTCGCTGACTTCCCTAACTTCTGAAAGCTCTAACCTTTTCTCATCGAAAATTTCCTCTACCGTCTTACCCGCAAATGAGGCATAGGAATTGAATTTCTTTTTAAGGTCAACCATTTGGGATGCCAAACCATCTAAGTTTTCCAAGGGATAATATTTGCCTTCTTTTTCGACAGCCGTAATCGTTTCAGTCTGTCCGTTTCCGTCAAAATCGCCGTAATACATTTTGAGCGGATATTTTTCAGAGGCTTTGAATTTTGAGTTTGACCCCCAATTACCAAGTAGGTAATCGGTATCGCCGTCGCCGTCAATGTCAAATGGAGCAATACTTTGCCAAAGGCCCTTAAGTTCTTTACCGACTAGGGCCGTTTGGCTTAGATTTCCGTTTTGGTTCTTGAAGAAAATAGGAGCCATCCATTCGCCTACTACGATAAGGTCATCGAGTCCGTCACCATCAAAATCGCTCCAAAGAGCATCGGTAACCATTCCAAAGTTTTGTAGGGCTTCGTTCTCAAGTATACTAAAACGACCGCCTTCATTCTTTAACAAGAAAGAATTCGGCAATTTCCCAAAATCACCGGTAACCGTTTGATTACCAACAAATATATCTAGATCGCCATCATTGTCGAAATCGCTGGGTGCCAAAATAGAAGCATTTTCAAAGGTGTCGGGAAGTTGCCCCAGTACAAAGGTACTATCATTTTGTATGTAATAGGAATCGAGTAGGGGAGGCATGTTTTTTGAAAAATCAGCACCTCCGGAACCTACAATTAAATCGTTTTTTCCATCGCCATTAAAATCTGCGATACTACTGGCAACATCTTCTTTAATAGAATCTTTAGCAATAAATGGGAATGTGCGTTCGATAAAGCTAGAATCGGCCTGCACATATATCTTTGAGGGCTTGAATTTCGAGCCGCCAAAGAAAACATCGGTTTTATTATCGCCATTTATGTCTCCTAGAGCTGTAGCCGGCCCTCTGTCTGATAGTTGATATGGAATCAGCTTTTGCCTATTAAAATCGGTGTAGTTGTCTTCTTCATGTTCAAAATCAATTCCTAAATTACCTTCAACCTTTTCAAATAATGGATAGGCTTTAGGTATTAAAGTGTGGTAATCGAATATTTTGGTATCTTTTTGGGACAAACGTAAAGTTTGGTTCGTAGCGACATCTTTCAATAGCTGATACTTCCCATTGGGCCATATTATTTTGAGCGAATCCACTTTTTTCGCTTTCCCATATCCTAAGTGAATAATCGGTTCCGATGAAGCTTGAAAACCTCTGACCGGATATAACTCTTGATACTGCAAAACACCATCTAAATAAGAAAATACCTTAGTTCCGATACCAAACCTATTGCTATCTGTGTAATTGAAACGTAATTTCAAATAGGTTGCCGATTCATTCGTTTGATTGATATAAAGTGAAGCCTTACCGTTGAGATTATTGGTGACCACATCAAGGTCACCATCATTATCGAGGTCGCTTACAGCCGTGGCACCTGATACCAAGGTGTCTTTGACCATCCATTTTCCAGACTCATCATCAAAAGTTAAATCGTTGTTTCCTTTAAAAACATAATTATAGGTTTTACCGGAGGGCATTTTATTTAAAGCTTGTTGGTCCATCAATTTGGTACTGTTCATTTTAGACTTAATCTGCTCGCTGCTTACAAAATTAATATAGTCTAAGTCATTGGGCCGTTTGGGAATACCATTAGAAATAAAAATGTCTTGTTCGCCATCTTGATTGTAGTCACCGAATAGGGCACTCCAACTCCAATCCGTTGCCGCTACGCCACTTAGTAAAGCAGATTCTAAAAAGGTAGAATTGGGTTGATTGATATTGAGCATATTTCGGGTAAATTGATTGCGATAACCGAATTTTTCAGTCCGTAATCTTTGTGTCTGAATATTATCGTCACCTTGAGAAGTTTTTAATACGGTCTCGTTTTGGGGCAACATATCAAGCGAAATAAAATCGGGCCAACCATCGTGGTTGATGTCGGCAACGTCGTTACCCATAGAAAACCGAGAAGTATGTGCGAAGTAGTCCTTGGCACTTTCGGTAAAACTGCCATCTTGATTGTTCAGATAATAGTAATCATCTTCATGGAAATCGTTGCCTACATAGATGTCCGGCCAGCCATCTTGGTTGAAATCTGATATTGCCAGACCAAGCCCATAGCCATTAATACCGCCATAGATGCCTGCTTCCTCGCTGATATCGATAAATCTTCCATTGTCATTACGTAGTAATTTATCCCCGGTTTGATAGTTTCTTTTATAACGCAAATCGGCATTACCAAACGATTCTTGCGAATGTACGGCGTGATTAAGAAGATACATATCGAGGTCTCCGTCGCGGTCGAAATCTAAAAAGGCGGCATTCGAACTATATGAGTCGAAATCGAGGCCGTATTTTGCGGCACTTTCCGTAAAGGTTATAGTTCCGTCTTTAGAAGGGCCATTATTGATATACAGTTCATTAAAGCCATTAAAACCATTGATTCCGACTACGGCACATACATATATATCAAGAAGACCGTCACCGTTAACATCACCCATAACTGCACCCGTGTTCCAAGAACTATTACCGGTAACACCTGCCATTTCTGAAACATCTTCAAATTTTAGGTTCCCTTTATTTAGGTACAAACGGTTTTTAACTTGATTACCTGAAAAGAAAATATCGGGCAAGCTATCATTGTTGACGTCGCCAATGGCCACACCACCACCATTGTAAAAATAGAGATAGTCAAGAATGTTGAGGTCATCGGTTTCGGTAAGTGTATTTTCAAAGTCAATTCCTGTTTCATTGGAAGATGGGTTTTTGAATAGAGAACCTTCTTCTGAGCAGGAGACCAGGAGCAAAATCGTGATGATATGGATGTATGTTCGTTTCATCTGCCTAATGCAAAAACCCTAGGCTTTCCATCATTGATGGCCGCAATCAAGAAGGTCTTTCCGTCTTTATCTTTAAACTGTTTTAAATGCTTGATTTCATCCTTGATGAAAAATCCGCTCTCCCCATAATCCTGCCATTCAAAATTTAGTTTTCCATCTCCTAAAAGCACATGGCCATAACTGGCGTCAAGGCGTGAATATTGGGGCTTGAACTCGAAATTGTTCCCACCCATGACCAAATCAATGTAACCATCTTGATTGACATCGGCACAACTAATACCGCAAATACATGAAAATTGTACCCGAGACGGTAATTTTTTAATGATAAATTTCCCGTTGCCTTCATTAATTGCTATTACCGACTCCATAGTATTGGCCTGTTTAACAATTGTATTCTTGAAAATGGACTCCGGAAATAGTTCATTGATTGTTTTTTTGGCATATTCCGATGCTTTCAAATTCTGCTTCTTCAACGAGGATATTTGTGTAATGAGCTCTCTTTTCTGATGAAGCGGATAGTCTTTTTCATCATGATTATGAGTTATGATTTGTTCAAGAGTACCGTTACTATCGTAATCATTGATAAATAATTTCATAGGCTGTTCGACAGTTGCTTTGTAGGATACATTGCTACCCTGATTGCCTAAAATGAAATCAGCGTCGCCGTCATTGTCGAGATCGCTGGTCTCGATGGTATTCCACCAACCATAGAGGCTATCAAGCGATGTGGAAAGCTTCACCAAACGTCTTCCGGAATTTTTATAGATATTGGGCCTACCCCATTCCGAAACTGTGACTAAATCTTTTTTATTGTCACCATCGACATCTACCCAAAGGGCATCGGTCATCATACCGGCATCTTTTAGATCGTAGGCAAAACGTTCGGTGGCATCGGCGAACGTACCATCTCCTTTGTTTTCCAAGAAAAGATGTTCTGGATCAATACCGTAAGTTCCCACTACACTCCGTGACCCGATCAGTACGTCGATATCTCCATCTTGATCAAAATCGTAAGGAGCGATGACCGAAATGTTGGTGAAGGCCGAAGGGATGTTTTGTAGAGCTTTTGAGAAATTTCCTTCGCCGTCGTTTAGATATAGACGAGCACGATACGTTTTACTTTCAGTGGATTGATTACCTCCACTTCCGACCATCAGGTCTTTGTCCCCATCGCCGTCTGCATCGAACAAAGCCGCTGCCGTGTCTTCTAAACCTGAATCAAATTCTATAACTCTATTATCTAGGTTACCGTTACCATTGTTGATATAAAGCGTACCCGCTTTTCCGGCCGCTCCACCTATAAAAATATCATCGTTGCCATCGCCGGTTACGTCACCGACCGCAAGTGCCGGTCCCTCTTGCGATATTAGTTTTGAAATCAAGCCTTCATGATCGAAATCCCGATAGTTGTTTTCTATGTGCGCAATCAATTCTTTATTATCGATTTCCTGTAAGAGTGTTTTGTGATTTTCCTTCTTAGGAATTACTTTCTTTTTAGTAGCCTCAGAACGTTTCAGCGTCAACATTTGATTGGCCTCAAGGTTGATTAATTTTTGTGTAAAGTCATCGGGCCAGATGACACTAAGGGAATCAATCTTATCGTTCTTTCCCAGACCGATGGTCATTACATAGTCCATAGATGACTGAAAACCTCTTGAGGGATTCAATTCTTGAAAGACCACATTTTGAGCATAATATAATTTTACACTTGCCCCAATAGCAAACCGGTTTTTTCCATCTCCTTCGAACTTAAGCTTAATATAATGGTTGTTGCTCAGTTCGTTCGTCCTATTCTTATATACAAAAGCCTGCATATTTACATTATTAACGACTAAATCTAAATCGCCATCGTTATCTAAATCGCCATAGGCGGCGCCGTTTGAGAAGCTTGGTAGCTCTAGACCCCAATCTTTGGATGCATTGTCAAAAGTAATGTCCCCATTGTTTTTATAGGCATAATTAGACTGAGGTCTTATTGGCATTTTTTGGATTATCGAGTCTATAGATTCCTTTTTTCCCGTCGACTTCATCTTTTGCATGATTTCGTTAGCAAAAAAATCTACAAAATCGAGGTCGGTGAGGTCGTGGTTGATTCCGTTAGTTATATAGATGTCACGAAGGCCGTCATTATCCATATCAAAAAGAAGTCCAGCCCAGCTCCAATCAGTTTTGGCGATACCGCTGTGAAATGCTACCTCCGAAAATGTACCATTTCCATTGTTCAGTTGCAATGTATTTTGAATATACTGCTGATAAAAATCCTTGCTCTGCTTAAGCTTAAATACATTATAACCTTCAAACTCCATCACGGACTTGGTCCGTTGATCTTCCTCAGGAAGCATATCTGTTATAAAAATATCGGCATTACCATCATTATTTATATCTGCCACATCGACACCCATAGCGGAGAGGGAGAGATGTGAGGTCCAGTCTTTGATCTCCTCTTTAAAGGTGCCATCTTTTTGGTTGATGTAGAGATAGTCACGTTCGTAAAAGTCGTTCGAAACATAGATGTCAGGCCAAAAATCTTGGTTGATATCACTCACTATTACGCCAAGGCCAAAACCAATTAGACTACCGTAAATACCAGAGCTCTCACTGACATCCACAAATTTACCATTGTCGTTTCGCAATAGCATATCACCTACGCCTTTAAAAATATCGGGTACCCCTTCCCAATCTTGCGCACGAACGTTACGTTGCTCGGCATAGCCCAAACTGTTTACGGGAACGTTGCTATTGTTTAAAATATAGGCATCTAAATCACCATCCTTATCGTAATCAAAGAAGGAAGTCTGAGTTGTGAATCCTGATTTGTCTAAATTGTATTCTGCTGCTTTTTCGGTGAATGTTAAATCTCCATTGTTGATGTATAAATCGTTATCATGGTTGTTGCCTTCCATATTTCCTGCATTGCTAACATATATATCCAAAAAGCCATCTCCGTTGATGTCAACCATAGTTACACCTGTAGACCAAGGTTTATTGCCTTTGACACCTGCTTTTTCAGATAAATCCTCAAACTTCATGTTCCCTTTGTTAAGAAAAAGTTTGTTACCGCCCATGTTGGCGGTAAGGTAGATATCCGCTAGACCATCATTATTTATATCCCCGATTGCAACGCCGCCACCATTATAGAAATTACGATATTCAAATATGTTGAAATTTTTTTGGTTTACGACCTCATTTATAAAGTCGATACCGGTGTCTTCCGATGGAAGTAACGTGAACAACGTTTCTTTTTTTTCAATATTGTCAGTTGTTTCCTCTTTTTCTGAAGTACAGGAAACCATCAACAGAAGCAAGCTTAAGATTGTAAAATATTTAATTTGTTTAAAAATTGTCATATTTCTGTATTAGTCTTTAGCCAAAAAAACGGCACACTGGTTCATGCCTACGTCGTTCTTCTTCTTCTGACCTAACTGGATTTATGATATCGTACGAATATTTTCCGAAAACGTCAAGGTCCTGATTTTTAGTCAATATTAGGCTTCCGTTTCTATCATTTTGCAAAATTAGACCATGAGAAGCGTCCGTCCTACCCAATCGGTTGCTAATTTCAAAGTTCTTCTTACAATTAACAAATCTTTAAAAGCGTAACGATTACCGTTGATGTGAGTGATGTAGTTTACGGTAAAATTCTGTAGACTTTTGTTTGATTTTTTAGTAGAAAGTCAGCATCTTTAATCTTGAAGATATGATACTAATTTCTACGGCGATATTCCATTTAAAATTGTTCTTTATTTACTATTAGGGTAACGGTCGCTGTTTTAATCGATATGTGCCTAGTTGTACTCTTTCACTCACTTGAATTTACCGACATCCAATCCTAAATATGTTAAAAGCGGCTGTATTGATATGCGGGTTTTTTTAAGCTAATGGTTCAGCCCCCTTTAACTTAGAAATATTCGTTAATTAATCTTCGAAGGATACACCTTAAACATAGTGCGAAAATTTTTGAATTAGAAAATGATAATTTTATCCACTTATAAACCGCAAAGTGTATATAGTAATACGATAATTCTCGTGTAGTTTATGGTTTAAATAGTTTGACAAAAGACTCATTGCGAAAGAGGCTGAAAATGAAAGACGTCAAACGCTATCCAAATCATTTAATATTTGATAGAATATGTGCTCCGAATTGAATTTTCATCAAATAATCCGATATATTTAACGCTGAAATAACTCAATTCATAATATGGTAGGAATACTCTCATTTTTAGGCTTTACTATTTTGGTAGCCGTTATCGCATATTTAGCTACCCGTACGACTGATGAAAATTCCTCTGATGGTTATTTTTTGGGTGGGAGGAGCCTTACCGCTGGGGTAATCGCAGGGTCATTGCTTTTGACCAACCTTTCAACGGAACAGATTGTTGGCCTTAACGGTAGCGCCTATAAAGACGGATTGTCGGTCATGGCCTGGGAAACCCTTGCTGCCATAGCCATGGTAGTAACGGCCATATTTTTATTGCCCCGTTATTTAAAAGAAGGTCTTACCACAGTGCCCCAATTTTTAGCGAAACGATTTGATGTAGCCACAAAAACGATTACCTCGGGGCTTTTTCTGACTGGTTATGTGGTTGTGCTTCTGCCCGTTATTTTATATTCCGGTTCTGTAGCTATCAGTGGCATGTTCGATGTTCCCACACTTTTAGATGTTTCGGATAATGTGGCATTAGTAATCTGCATTTGGGGGATTGGTATAATAGGTTCGATATATGCTGTCTTCGGAGGCTTGAAAGCAGTTGTTGTGTCGGATAGTATAAATGCTATAGGACTAATTATTGGTGGGATTATGATTCCTGTTTTCGGTCTGATGGCCATTGGTGATGGGAGTGTTTTAGGGGGATTGGACACGCTGATTTCTAGCAATCCGGAAAGATTCGATTCTACGGGTGAAACTGGACAGGAAGTTCCCTTTTCAACAATTTTCACCGGAATGATGTTGGTGCAGCTATTCTATTGGGGAACTAACCAACAAATTATTCAACGTGCCCTAGGAGCCAAAAACTTGGCAGAAGGTCAAAAAGGATTATTATTGGCCTCTTTTTTAAAGATTTTGGGACCATTGATATTGGTTCTGCCAGGTATGATTGCCTATCATTATTTTGATGGCGGATTGGCATCAAGCGATTTGGCCTATCCCGAGCTGGTGCGTGCCGTTCTACCAAAACCTTTGGTAGGCTTTTTTGCGGCAGTGCTCTTTGGCGCCATTTTGAGTTCGTTCAATAGTGTACTAAATAGTTCCGTGACGCTTTTTGGAATTGACATCTATAAGCAACATATCAATCCGGAAGCTTCGGAAAGGACGGTGGTTAAATATGGAAAAATATTTGGTATTTGCCTTGCCTTAGCTGCCATGTTCATAGCACCACTTATTAAAGACGCAGGAAGTCTGTTTAATTATTTGCAGGAGATAAATGGTATTTATAGTATCCCCATATTTACAATTATCGTAATAGGATATTTAACTAAAAGGGTTCCCGCCATTGCCGCTAAAATTGGTATTATTTCAGGCTCCTTACTTTATATAGTCAGTCAGTTCATAGTCGGGCCGAGCCTTAAGGAAAATGCATTGGAAGCCGCTAAAGCTGCAGGCATAACCGACCCTACTGAATTAGGTTTGGTAGAGGCGGAAGCCTATCCGCATTATCTGCATGTTATGGCCATTCTCTTTCTTGCTAATATGTTAATTATGTTGATTATAGGAAAGATATGGCCACGAAAAGAAGCTTTTGTACTTGAATATAGCAAACAGGTTGATATAAAGCCTTATCGCTACGTAAACCAAGTAGGCATCTTGGTTTGCGTTATTGTAATTGGTATTTACGTTTATTTTGCGAAGTAGTCTTATGGTTTCAACCTTTGTATTTCGTTAGCACTAGTTTTCAAGTATTTCCATTTCATAAGAAATGAAAAAAGGAGCCACAGTTTCGTGTGGCTCCTTTTTTTGTAACTGAAAATGATAATTCTAGATGTACTGATTGATAATATTTTCAAATAGCTCTTGCTTACCGCTTTGCAATTCGAGCTCCCCATTTTCTTTGGCGATTTCATACAGGTCTTTGAACTCCAGTTTCCCGTTTTCAAAATCCTTACCTTTCGCTGAATCGAAAGAGCTGTAGCGTTTTTTGCGAAGGTCATCGTAATTAGAGGAGGTGATGATTTTATCCGCTGTAAGCAATGCCCTGGCAAAGGTATCGGCACCGCCGATATGTGCGTGAAAAACGTCGTCCATGTCCGTGGAATTTCTTCGAATTTTCGCGTCGAAATTAACACCACCGCCTTGCAATCCGCCGGCTTTCAAGAATACCAGCATCGCTTCGGTTACCTCCATCACATTATTGGGGAATTGATCGGTATCCCATCCATTCTGATAATCGCCTCTATTGGCATCGATGCTACCTAACATGCCGTGAGCGGCGGCAATTTCCAATTCATGTTGCATCGTGTGGCTGGCCAAAGTTGCATGGTTGACCTCGATATTTAATTTAAAATCGTCCTGTAAACCATATTGATGTAAAAATCCAACTACGGTCGCGCTATCGAAATCATATTGGTGCTTCATCGGTTCCATAGGTTTAGGTTCGATCAAGAACGAACCTTTAAAACCTTGACCTCGGGCATAATCCCGGGCCATGCCCAAGAATCGGCCCATATGATCAAGTTCACGTTTCATATCGGTGCTCAATAAAGACATATAGCCTTCACGACCACCCCAAAAAACATAATTTTCGCCCTCTAATGCCATAGTGGCATCTATAGCCAACTTGATTTGTCCGCCTGCGCGTGCCAAGACGTTAAAATCCGGATTCGTAGATGCACCGTTCATGTATCTAGGATTAGAAAAACAATTGGCGGTTCCCCATAAAAGTTTCACTCCAGATTCCTCTTTCTTTCCTTTGATATAGTCAACGATAGTAGCCAATCGCTTTTCGGATTCTGCAAAGGTCGCGGCTTCTTGAATAAGATCAAAATCGTGGAAACAGAAGTAATCAAATCCCATTTTAGTGATGAACTCAAAAGCAGCGTCAGCTTTGGCCTTGGCTGCTTCAACAGCGTCACTTGGTGCATCCCAGGGAAAATTCTGTGTTCCAGGACCGAAAGGGTCGGCACCTTGGCCGCAGAATGTATGCCAATAGGCTATGGCGAATTTAAAATGTTCGCGCATGGTTTTTCCGGCAACTGTCTGATCAGGATTATACCATTTAAAGGCCAATGGATTGTCGGAATCTTTGCCTTCATATTTGATTTCGCCAATTCCCTTGAAATATTCTTTTTCTCCTAGTACTGCCATCTTTTATAATTGTTTAGTGTTACGAATGTTTTAATTGTTGTCGCTGTTTCCCGAAAGGAGAAATAACTTTCTTGTATTTGTTGGTATTAAAAAAACTCTAGGTTTACCGAACCATTTTCATCGGCTTTAGCAAAATAGATTTCAGGTATTTTCAAGCATTATTTCCAGTTCATTTTTCCATTTCTTATAGGCCGCTTCATAGTCATGCGATACTTCTGATGGCTTGAAACCCATCACGTAGTCATTCTCCATAATTCTTTTGCCGAAAGTTTCGAAATCTCCCTTATGCAATTCGCAAGCACGCGCTGCACCTATAGCTCCTGTGGTGTCATATATTTCTATTTCTTGTCCTATAAGCGTTGATATGGTATTTGAAAATATCTCTGAGCGAAATAGGTTATCGTTACCAGCACGAATAACACTAGCGGTAATACCGTCAGATTTCAAAATTTCCATGCCATATACAAAGGCGAAGGCGATGCCTTCCAAGGCTGCCCTGCATAAATGGGCTTTACCGTGATTATTGAGGTTGATATTTGCCATTCGAGTGCCTAAACTCCGATTATTCAATACGCGTTCGGCGCCATTACCAAAGGGGTGTATTGTGATTCCGTCTGATCCTATCGGTACAGTATTTGCCAACGCGTTCATTTCGTTGTAATCCGATACGTCGAGATTGTTCATGAGCCACCGGTACATAATGCCTGCTCCATTTATACAGGCCATCTTTCCAATTCTGGTAGTATTCGTAGTATAGTTTACATGGGCAAAGTTATTGACTCTAGAACTTTCTTTTACGGATAGACTATCGGTAATGGCATAGATAACTCCAGATGTACCTCCAGTAGCGGCTACTTCACCTGGCTTGAATACATTCAAGGATAGGGCATTGTTCGGTTGGTCGCCTGCCCTATAATAAATTGCGGTACCTTCTTTCAAACCCGATTCGGATGCCCCTTTTTCAGAAACCTTGGATTGAGATGAGAACGTATCAACAATTTTGGGGACTAAATTCTCATCAATTCCGTAATACTCCAACAACCAATCGGATATCGATTCGGACTTAAAATCCCAAAAGACACCTTCGGAAAGGCCAGATATGGTGGTGTTAATTTCGCCACTTAGTTTATACGCAATATAATCTCCAGGCAGCATGAACTTGTAGACATTGGCATACGTATCGGGTTCATTTTCTTTTACCCACTTTAGTTTCGAAGCAGTAAAATTCGCCGGAGAGTTTAAAAGGTGTTCCGCACACTTTTCATTTCCCAAGTCATCAAAAGCTTTTTGACCGATTTCAACAGCTCTGCTATCACACCAAATGATAGAATCCCGTAGCGGTTTTCCGTCTTTATCAACGACGACCAAGCCATGCATTTGATAAGAAATGCCAATGCCAGTTATATCGGAAGCTTTGATATTGTTACCCGTTATCAATGATTGAGTAGCCTTACAAACATGTGTCCACCAAGCATCGGGATGCTGTTCTGCCCAACCATTTTCTAAAGCAGTCATTTCCATTTCGATTTTGGGCTCGCTGACAACTGAGATGCTTTTGCCTGTGGCAGTCTCTATCAGTGCCGCTTTTATGGAAGAACTACCAATGTCATAACCGATGGAATACATATATTTGGAGCTGTTAAAAGTGGAAAGCCAAGTTATCGTTTTTGTTTTGATATGGCAAAAAACTCCGTGAAAATGTTCGAGAATTACCTACCCGTCTTTTTATCTATGCGTTCGGATATACATATAACTCGGAAACCGTATATATAGGCTTCTCATCCCGAACTAACCACGATATTGACATGAATTTTAAGCATAAAAAAAGGTCCTGACAATATATATTGTCAGGACCTTTTAATCATTTAAAAACTAAATAATTTTAATAACCAGGATTTTGTACCAAATTCGGATTTGCTAGAACATCAGCTAAGGGTACTGGAAATATCTCTAAATGGTCATCTCCAGCATCTTTCAAATGCCAAGCCCTTGTATACTGACCGAATCGAATTAAGTCTTGTCTTCTAGAAATCTCTTGATACATTTCCCTACCGCGTTCAGCCAATAATTCGGCTTCCCCAACATTGGTCAAGGGAGATGCGCCCCGATTTGTTCTAAGTTCGTTAATCATTGCGGTCACATCAGTACCCATTCTGAACATGGCTTCTGCTTTCATTAAATAATCATCGGCGTAGCGATACCTTATGATATGTCTTCTGGCATGCCCCCCTTCTTCATTGGGATGATATTTTAACATTCTGGTTCCCGCAGTTTCTAACACCGCATTATCGGCAGGTGCAGTATATTCTGGCTTCTCTGCCTCCTTCGTAAATACCAAGGGAACAGCACCAACATTATCTCTTGCAGTTAACGGCGTGCCATCTTGTTCGTATTGTTGTCCAATTAAGAAACCATAACCGATACCTAAATTATCGGCATTGGCTGTTGTTGGATCCGGTACAAAACCTCTGCGTTCTTCTTGTCCATCACCTTGATAATTTGTGTCGGGATCCCCTTCGAAAGATTGATAGAACTCAGAAAGTGTCACAAAACCATTCCAACCACCACCCGTATTATCGGGAGAATTTAGATTGTAGTGAAGGGTAAGCCAAGATCTCCACTCAGTACTCGATGGTGACCACCAAATAGTCTCCACATCATTACTTGGCCTAAAAATGTCAAAGAAATCTCCAGGTGCTGCCAACGCGTAACCATTTGAGGCTATTTCGTCTACTGCATCTATTACGATTTGCATATCTGCAGCATCCGGTTCTGTACCAAGATAAACGTGCTTGTTCAAATGCAAATTTGCCAATAAATGTCTTGCCGTAGCTTTTGAGGGAGACGATTTTAAAGATATCGCATCAGTGGAAGTAACATCCGGCAGGTCTCGTATAGCGATGTTCAAATCTGATACAATGCTATCTATGGCCGCTTGCCCCGTCAATACCTCAGGAATGGCACTATTGGGTAGATTTACATCCCTGTAAGGAACTTGTCTCCACATATCCAATATCCAATTCATTGACCAAGCTCTATAAAAATGGGCTGCAGCCTTTATCTCTGTGATATTTCCATCCGAAGTATTGGTACTTCGTGGGTTAATAACCCGGGTAGCATTTATGGTAACGCTATTAAGTTCTCGCCAAGTGTTGACGATGTCTTGTAGTTCTGCGTTCCAAGTTTGCCTGTGCAAAGCTAACCATCTCCCGTTATCCCCCCAGTCTGTTCCACGCGTAGGAACAAAATATTCGTCTGTAGATACTTCGTTCATAGCGAAAAGGCCATCTTGAGTTGCCAAATTACCGTTCGCAATGATATTTTGAATATTGGCAACTTCCGACTCAGCATCAGC
>LAZR01001499.1_pt1 | contig 14779 bp, 13 predicted proteins | sample 329461 | NCBI WGS metagenome assembly LAZR01 (sample SAMN03002196, study PRJNA259156) | marine sediment metagenome | biome: sea floor; feature: Hydrothermal impacted sediments; material: marine sediment; isolation source: Loki non-amplified sample from Loki's castle hydrothermal vent sediment ...
AATACTTTGGGTGCTTGGCATTATTATCTTCCCTGTTGTGGGCTTTATCGTATGGCTTATCGCTGGACCTCGTGGCAGCAAAGTTCGCGTATAAAATTTCGCATTACAAACTGAAAGGCCCGCACTTTACCTGCGGGCCTTTCGGCGTTTCGACAGCATTTACTTCAATCTATAAGTGATTTGTTAAGTCTCGCGACCCATGGTCAGCCCTGAAAGGGCCATCACGACCATGCATTTTGCGTTAGCAACTTTCTTGTTTTTGCTGTCTTATCTTCCCGCCTTTGCTGGTGCTTGGTTGCGTGAAAGTGGCACTGGGTTCACTTCATCCACCGCAATCGCTTCGCTAAACCGCGATCTGGGACAAACCACATATTTGGAATACGCCGTCCGAGATGACGTGACGCTGGGTGCAGAAATTGGTTTTCACACCGCCGCCTCAGGCCGGCAATCAGGGACTGCGTCCTTTTTTGTCCGCCGACCCTTGGTCAAACAGCGGTGGCCGAACGTCTGGGCTTACGAACTGGGCATGGGGGTGGGATGGACTGGCGACCTTGTCCTGCCCAACATTAAAGCAGGAATTTCATGGGGTCGAGGATACCGTCTGAACGAGATCAATGGATGGATGGCAATCGATACCTCCGTGTTGTGGGATGTTTATGAAGGTGAATACTTAGCAAAGTTGGATGGTACCTTGGGGGTGAATTTTACCCCACGACTAACAGGTATGCTTCAGGTATTTTATTCTGGCTGGGCCGACGCTGATGCAACCTATTTTGCGCCTTCGGTCGTTTTTCGTCCGCTCACGGCCCGTCCCCACATCCGACTGCAAGTGGGTGCAGAAACACTGATCGGCGAGCCGACCAGTGTAACTTTGAAATTTTCGCTTTGGCGCAACTTTTGATGTGCGGCAACAGAAGTTGAAACAGATCCCTCGATCAGCGTTTATCAATACGTGCCTGTAAAAAGACGGAGCCTTTGACACTGGCATTCCACACCAGATGAAAAAGGTTCCGATTCACGCCTTGGTCGGTCATGACATAAGGTGTCGTGTGCTGCGCCACATTCGACGCATCGCGCACTGGTCCATCCATTGTGAGACTATCGACTGCGATGGCCCACGCACCAAACGGAAAACGATCGGCAATGTCTATTATCCAGGTTTGAGCAAGACTAGCCTGAGTATGTTCAACCTGTACCGGGTTGGAAACAGGATTGCTGATGCCGTGAAATGAATTACCGCTCATTTCGATGTTTCGAAGTTTGGAATAATCCATATCTGCAAAACTGGTATCGATGCGTTCAACGCGATCAATGAACCCATTTATACTGCGAAAACGGTTATCATTGATCGTCAGCCCGTTGATAACATGTCCAGCACCATGCGGCTTCACGACTATATAGCTGAACCAAGGTGCGACTTCGCCAGACAGGAATATATTGCCCGTTATGGATAGGGCGCTGAAAGAATATTCGCTACTATATTCCGGGGCCGCGTCTTGTTCGTTGGTCCACTCAATAAAGCAGTTGTCGACATAATTCCCGCTGATCACGCTAGCGGTATGCTGTGCCGCTATGATCAAACCCGCTGAACGCACACCATTATTTACCGTGTCACCTTGAAAGAAATGGTTACCGCTCACGATGTTATTTTGTCCGCCAAGCAATGCGAAATGTCTGAAACGAGTTGCCCGATTGTCCCGAAGCTTTACATCATTTGCGTTACAATTAATTGCGATGGATTTCCTATCGGAGACAGCCATCGCGTCTTCCGATGACAAGAACTGGCAGCGATCCACGAACATACCCTGACAGCCGCCGCCCGAAGAGGTGATGCCGCGGTCTTTGGGGCGAGAGATAAAGCAGTCTCGAACATGAAATATCGTCCCGGCAGGTGCCAGATTAATAGCGCTGGCTACGTTATTGCATTGCAGCTCCACGTCAGAGAGCACAAATTTGCTAAGCGAGCTATAGTTGCTGAAATCCAGCATGTACTGAAATCGCGAGAAGCTGAAGTTCTGCGTGCCTGCCGCATCGAACAGCGGGGCATTCAGGGTAATTTCCTGAGTGGCTATGTTCTTGGACCTTACGTAAATTTCACGTCCAACCCCGCCCCCTGTGACAAGCGCCCCTACCGGGACATTCGCGACGTTTAAAACATTGGTCAGCTTGCGTGCATCCGACGGCGCATAGGTGGCCTGTGAATCGACAATGACAGTGTCCCACGCGCCGGACGCGGCGGCCTCAAGCTGCCCATTGCGGATAACGCGGCGCGTGGAATAGCTGGTTCGCTCTGGTGTAGCAGCCTGCATGTCTATTGGGCCGGTTACGCTAACCTTGCGTCCCCCCAAGTCGAGAGAATCGTGGTCTGCATTGTTCAAAAGCGCCTGAAATGCTTTGCGAAACGCTATTTCCTCATTGTCGAATGCATCGATATAATGTGGTAAATCAAAGTTTTGACGCAGCAACAAAACCGCCGCCACTGGCATGGTCACCGTCCCCTCAAACCGTGTTGGCGCATCAAAGGTCACATCCCCATTCAGCAGATACACCCCCTTGGGTACCAGCACTGTGCGCCCCTGCGCATCCGTATTGGCGGCGACAAAAGCAGTCGTATCATCGGTGACACCATCGCCGACCGCGCCATAGTCGCGCACATCGACTTGGGCCAGCATGTCACGTAGAAAGACACTGGTGACATCCTCGACTTGCAGGTCGTCAATACGCACCACCCCCCCATTCTGCCCCGTCAGGTCTAACCCAAAATGCCCATAGACGGGTGCCATGCCCCACACCATATCGACGCCGCCGCGCAGGCCCGATCCGACAATCGCGCTGACCTCGACCACCTCGCCATAACTGGTAAGTTGCACTGACGGACCGTATTCCACCAATCCGCCTACGCGGCTACCATCGCCCAGTGCCGGGTACCCCGCCATACGCACTGTGGGCAGGTTGCCACTGATCGCTTTCACCCGCGCCGTGATCCGCAAATAGCACCCGGGCAACAACGGAGTTTGACCCATATATCGCAACTTTTGCGTGGATTGCGTCTTGATTAACTCCAATGACCCGCCAAAGTCTTGATCCGCAGGAATGAACGCCGCGTTGATCGCATTGGCATAGGTATCTGACCCCGCTGTGCCATCGCCGCTTGAATACGCATCCAACCCGTTAACATATGCTGCGGGTGTCAGCAGCAGACCATCCGTAATTGCCTTGTTCATCGTCATCCCTTTCTAGGAGTGCCGCAAAGCAATGCACCACCCCATCGATTGCAAATCTCCGGCTCTGTGCCGACATGGGATGGGAAATAGTCATGCGATGTTAATTACGCTTAACAGCACCGAGCGCAGAGTTTGAAATACTGCGCCTAAACCGCGGGTCACTCAGGCTGAAACGCTTGGTGCATCCAACAGTTGGACAGCGGCAATGCGCCAGCCGTCGGGGGTCTCAACCATTTGATAATCCAGCAGATAGGTCAACCCCTTCAGATCGGTCACCTGAACCTTTTGCCAAAAGGTTCCGGCGGTCTCACGCAGATCCAAAAAACGGACCTGCGCATGTTTCCAGACCATCGGATAGCCCGTCGTCACCATACGTTTAAAGTTTTCAGGCGACTGAAACATCATCTGGAGATTAGGGCTGGCGAACTGAAACGCCCCCTCAAAATCATCTGCCTTGAAGGCTTCAAACTGGCCAGTGATCGTGCTTTCGATATCCGCTTGCTGCGCTGTGGCACCAAGCGTTGTGATCAGTACCACAACCATTCCGAATAGGGCCGAAAGAACCGTGCTGCGCATCTCATTGCTCCCTATGACGTGGTGACCTCAGACTAAGCCACGCACACCAGAGAGCAAGAGTTTCACGCCGTGGTCAGATTGCCCGCCAGCGCATCGTCGATCAGGGCGATGGTTTCCTCGACGCCATAAAGCGCGATAAACCCGCCAAATCGTGGGCCTTGGCTGGCCCCCAACAACACCTCGTACAGTGCCGTGAACCAGTCGCGCAAAGGTTCAAACCGCTCTTTACCAACGGCAAATACCATGGTTTGCAGCGCTTCGGCGTCCAGCCCGCCGTCCCATGTTTTCAGTTGATCGCGCAGATCTTCCAACGCTTCCCGCTCAAGGTCAGACGGGGCCCGGAACACTTTGGATGGCTTCACGAAATCATTGTAGTAGCGCACGGCATGACCCGCGGCGGCGTCCATGCCGGGATTGCCTTCGGGTGTCGCGTCAGGCGCATACCGCTGGATAAAGCCCCAAAGCTGCGATTTATCTTCGGCTGAGGATACCGACGCGAGATTCAGCAACATCGAATAAGGCACGATCATATCCGACTTAGGCACGTCGCCACCATGGATATGCCAGACGGGGTTGTTCAGTTTGCCCTTGTCGTCTTGGCCCTCATACGCGCGCAGCTGCTGGTGGTATTCGTCCACCGCTTTGGGGATCACGTCGAAATACATGCGCTTTGCGGTCTTGGGTTTGAGGTACATAAAATAAGACAGCGATTCCGCACTGGCATAGGTCAGCCACTCGTCAATAGTCAGGCCGTTGCCAGAGGATTTCGAGATCTTGTGCCCGTCTTGATCCAGGAAAAGCTCATAGGTAAAGTGCTCGGGCGGGCGGGTGCCCAGAATGCGACAAATGCTGTCATAGATCGGCGTGTTGGTGCTGTGATCTTTTCCGTACATCTCGAAATCAACGTCCAACGCTGCCCAACGTGCACCAAAGTCCGGTTTCCACTGCAGCTTCACATTGCCACCGGTCAGCGGCAACGTCATCTCTGTGCCGTGTTCGTCGTCGAAGGTGATTGTTCCCTCTTTGGCGTTGACCTCTTTCATCGGCACATACATCACACGGCCCGTTTCAGGGTGGATAGGCAGGAAGATCGAATAGGTCTGACGGCGTTCTTCACGCAATGATTTAAGCATGACGGCCATGATCTCGTCGTATTTCTCAGCGGCACGAAGCAACACTTCGTCGAACTTGCCGGAACCATAGAATTCGGTCGCCGAAATGAACTCATATTCGAACCCGAACGTATCCAGAAAACGGCGTAGCATTGCATTGTTATGCGCACCAAAACTGTCGTGCGTTCCGAACGGGTCGGGCACGGATGTCAGCGGGCGTTGAAGGTGTTCGGCCAGTGCTTCGGGGTCCGGCACGTTGCCAGGCATCAAGCGCGTCGGAATGTCGCTGATCAGCTCAAAAGCGCGACGGATCATCGTCGTGCGCGCAACTTCGCCGAAGGTGCCGATATGCGGCAAACCCGATGGACCATACCCTGTCTCAAACAAGACATATCCCTTCTCCGGGGCCTTGTTTGCATAGCGTTTCAACACCCGACGTGCTTCCTCAAAGGGCCACGCTTTGCTAGTTAGGGCTGCTTCACGCATCTGCGACATGTCTTGGATTCCATCAATTGTGCCCGACACCCCATGTGTCTAAGCAGGCTGTACCTATTGCGTCCCCGACGGGGCGTCAATAATCTGTACCTCTACGACCTTTATTCACAGGAACATCTTATGAACGATGACACGTCCCTGACACTTAGCGCTCAGGATTGCCTGGTGGCCCTGATGATTGCGGTCTCAGCCTCGGACGAAGATATTCGCACGACAGAATTGCTCAAGATACAAAGCGCTGTGAATACGCTTCCTATATTTTCCGGTTATGACTTGGACCGGATCAGTACCGTCAGTCAGATGGTTTTCGATTTATTCGAACAAGAGGACGGGCTTGATGCCCTGTTCGGTCTTATCAAAGGGGCGCTGCCTGATCGGTTGAACGAAACAGCCTATGCCCTCGCTTGCGACGTGGCTGCGGCAGACGGTAAACTAGAGGAAACGGAACTGCGCCTTCTCGAAGAAATTCGCTACGAGCTTGTGCTAGACCGCTTGCATGCGGCCGCGATCGAACGGGGTGCACGAGCGCGACATCTTGTCTGAACAGCGCGGGTCCGCTCCGTCTTGCTCTTGAAGCGCCTGCAGACCGCGCCTCAGACGGCGTGATAAGCGCCCCAGCGCTCTATCAGGCTTTGCTGCAAGCGTTTGGCACGACCATTCCATGATCGCCCCCCTTCGGGGCGTTCGCGTTCAGCGCGGCTTAACGTGGCACGGCGAGGCTCGTCGGCTGCAAATATAGCAAATGCCATGACACGGCCATTTGGTGCCGTCATATACCCGGCCAGCGCTGACACAAAGTTAAGAGTCCCGGTCTTAGCTTCGACCTTGATCGGGTGATTGGCCATCGGCCTGCCCTTGGAATCGCGAAGTTTGACGGTTTTCATGATCGGCTTCAAAGTGCCAGATCCATACACATTGACCAAAGCAGTCATCATATCGCGGGCAGATACTCGACTGTCTTCGCCCAGACCCGAATGATCGACCAGCGCCGGGGCGTCCATGCCCAGATTTTGCTTTGCCCAGCGGTTCATCTCCGCAGCAGAGTCCTTTAGCGTTTCGGGGTGGCGTCCGCGTGCGGTAGTGGCGGCAAGCCCTGCCATCTCAGCCGTCAGGTTGGTTGAGTACTTAAGCATATCCCGCAATATTTCACGCAAAGGCTCGCTTTTCTGTGTAACCACAACAGTGCCGGTAAGCGGCCCTTTCATGATTTGCGGCCGGGCTAGGCGAATCCCCTGAGCCCCCGCCATCGTTGCAAAGATGTCGCCCGCATAAAGGCCAGGTTTGCGCACGGGTAACCACCTGGCTCCGCCGCTTCCCAACGCGCTTTTTGCGACCGTCCAATCATCGCGCGCACCACTATCCTTATAGGTATAAAGTGGCGACGCACGGTCTTGGATTTGCATTACCGCCATGGCGACTTCGGGGCGGTATTTACCGCTGCGTCCGTCCATCGTCACGGCATAACTACCCTTGTTACGCTTCCATTCAAAATGCACGCGATTATAGTTCAAGGCGACCCCGGTGACTGCGGGATTGTATCCGACATGATCCGGCTGATCCGGGTCTATGCGGTCGATCATGGGCAGGTAGCTTTCATAAACTTTAAAAGCGCCCCGAACGCTGGTGACGCCAGCCTGCTTCAACTTTGCCGCCATACCGGCGAGCGCATCCGTGTTAAGCGTCGGGTCTGCTCCGCCCGCAAGAATCAGGTCCCCCTGCACTTCCCCATTCACAATATCACCCGTGGCCAGCAAACGTGTTTCAAACTGGTGATCAACCCCAAGCACATCCAGCGCATAAAGTGCTGTGATCGCTTTGGTGACGCTAGCTGGGGGCATTCCTACCAGCGGATTGGTCTGCTCCAGTACGGCTCCGGTGGTGGCATCGGCCAAGGCAAAGCTGACACGTCCGCTCAAATTTGCTTGCGCAATGATATCGGCGGCTTCGGGAATCGATTGCCGGTAGAGGTCTTCGCCTCTTAGAACGGGGCGCAGTGAAGTTGTTGGCGGGGCGGCAAAAGCCGCAGGCGACAATAGGCCAGCCGCAGCTGAGCCTAGGAAAAAACGGCGAGATACATTCTTTTTCATATCGCCGACTTAAACCCGAGTCGGCATGGCACACAAGCGCTTGCAAATCACATTTTCATGGGGTGACGGTCATGCTAACTCAATAGGCATGCAACGCGCCGTATTAATTATGTTCATCGCCATGTCGCTGATCCCCGCCGGGGATAGCGCAGGCAAGATCATGACTTCGCAATTGGGGGTAGCGCCAGTATTCGTGGCATGGTCACGCTTTGCATTCGGGACGCTACTATTGCTCCCTTTTGTGCCGCCTAATACCCTTCCGCTTTTTAGAAACTGGCGTATATGGCTGCGTGCAGCGATGCTTTGTGGCGGCATCACCAGTATTCAAGTCGCGTTGCAAACCGAAGAAGTTGCGAATGTATTTGCGGCTTTCTTCATCGGTCCGCTGCTTAGCTATACGTTGGCTGCGATCTTTCTGCGCGAACGTATCACCTTGGCCCGTAGCGGCCTGATCCTCGCAGGTTTTGCTGGGGTGCTGCTGGTTGTGCGTCCCGGATATGGCGTCAGTATCGGGCTGCTTTGGGCTTTGGCCGCGGGTACGTTCTATGGAATATTTCTTACTATGTCGCGATGGCTTTCGCATCTTGCGCCGCCGCTATCCTTATCGTTCAGCCAGCTTTTGATCAGCGGCTTTCTGCTCTTGCCGTTGGGACTTTCGAATCTCCCTGACCTAACGGGGCCGATTGCGAGCCTCACATTGGTGAGTGCGGCGTGCTCGATGGTGGGAAATCTGCTAATGCTCTATACTTACCGGTTGGTCCCCGCCACCAAAGTGGCTCCGTTGATCTATTTTCAGCTTTTGTCAGCAGTTACCCTTGGGTGGCTGTTGTTCGGGGCGCTGCCTGATCTACTAACTTGGGCTGGGCTTTCCGTAATCCTTGTCGCGGGCATCGCCTCGACCCGATTACGCTGACCAATCACCCGCAGCCCGTATCGCGGTCGAGCTGATATCGGTCATCGGCACATTCACAAAGCACCACGCCGGAGCTTCGGCGCTACGCAATAGCTGACTTTGCGGCGCCGGAATCCGGTACTTCGCGTACAGCGATGCGGCCCGGCTCATTCGGGCGGAAATACGTTGCCCCGGCCTGGCTAGGACGCCGATCGGGACAGTCTCCACGATGTGCTGCCAGTTCTGCCACAAATGCAATTGCGCGAGGTTATCCGCCCCCATAAGCCATACAAATCGAACCCCCTGATACCGCGCACGCAGGGCGGTCAAGGTTTGTGCCGTATGTCTGGTCCCCAACCGCTCTTCGATATCGGTCAGCACCACACGCGGATGCTGGATAATTTGCCGTGCATGCTCCAAGCGCTGCGCCATCGGTGCTGGACCATGCGCCTTCAGAGGGTTGCCCGGACTGACCAGCCACCACACGCGGTCAAGGCCGAAGCGTTTCAGCGCCTCTCGCGTGATATGCGCATGCCCTGCGTGCGCGGGATCAAATGACCCCCCGAGCAAGCCAATGACCTGTCCTGGCGTGGCATATGGAAAATGATAGCCCAAATAGAACGGCCCCCGAAATACATCAGGGGCCGAAAGGAGGGCAGCACAGCCCCTTTGTCAATCGCGTTGTACGCCGCTTAGTTGATGAATTTCTTCAACTCGCCCGACTTCAGACGCGCAAAATAGCTTTTCATCTCGCGCTTTACGATCGGCATGAGGAAGTACAACGCCGTGATGTTCACGACCGCCATGGCAAAAATCATGGCATCGGAAAAGTCGATGACAGAACCCAGGTTGGCGGCGGCCCCTATGATGATGAACAAACAGAAGATTACCTTAAAGACGATCTCTTTTGTTTTCCCTTCACCAAATAGATAGGTCCATGCCTTTAGTCCATAATACGACCAACTGATCATCGTGGAAAAGGCAAACAGCACCACTGCGATCGCGAGGATGTAGGGGAACCAGCTAAACCCGGTGGCGAATGCCGCCGAAGTCAATTGTACGCCGCTGGACCCGTCTATTGTCTTTATAGCTGTACCGGCTTCGTTAAGGACGAAACGACCGGTGGCAGGGTCCGTGACAAGAACGCCCGAGATGGTGATGACCAACGCAGTCATCGTACAGATCACAACCGTGTCGATGAACGGCTCAAGTAAGGATACAACACCTTCGGTCACGGGTTCCTTCGTACGCACCGCAGAGTGAGCAATCGCGGCCGAACCAACGCCCGCTTCGTTCGAGAAAGCGGCACGTTTAAAGCCTTGGATCAAGGCACCAACCAGCCCACCGGCAACGCCAAGCCCGGTGAATGCCCCCGTAAATATCTGACCGAATGCCCAACCGATCTTATCGTATTCGACGATCAAAATCACCAAGGCCGCGCCCACATACAAGACACCCATGAACGGCACGACCTTTTCCGTGACATGCGCGATTGATTTGATCCCACCCACGATGACAGCGAACACCACAACGGCAAAGATAACGCCAGTGATCCAACCGGGGTAATCACCCAAGATACCGGCAATCTGGGCATGCGCCTGATTGGCTTGAAACATATTTCCGCCGCCTAAAGCCCCACCGATTGTAAAGATAGAAAAGACGATGGCCAGGAAACCGCCCAATGGCAGACCACGTTCCTTGAAACCTTTGGTCATGTAATACATCGGACCACCTGAAACGGTGCCATCGGCGTATTCATTGCGATATTTTACGCCCAACGTACATTCGGTGAATTTGGACGCCATTCCCAATATCCCGGCAAGGATCATCCAGAAGGTAGCGCCCGGCCCCCCGATACCGACAGCGACAGCAACACCGGCGATGTTACCCAGACCGACCGTACCGGACAACGCTGTAGTCAACGCCTGAAAGTGACTGACTTCGCCCGCATCGTCTGGATCGGAATAGTCGCCCTTCACCAAAGATATAGCGTGGCCGAACGCTCTGAACTGGATAAACCCGAAATACAGCGTGAATACAGATGCTGCCACTACCAGCCACAAAACGATCCAAGGAAAATTTGTGCCCGGCAGGGACATGAAGATCAGATTAACGAACCACCCGGTCGATCCGGCGAAAATGTCATTGATGCGTTGGTCCATGCCGATTGCATCTTGTGCAGACGCCAGCACCGGAAAGACCGAGGCCGCACCGGCACCGAGCCCAGTTGTGAGAAACTTGTTCATCGTTTGCCCTTTCATGGAATAATCGTGACTGGCACGCTGGATGCGACGACCAAGCGACCTGTGACACCGCCGAACATACGCTCTTTCAGGCCGCGCAAACCAACCCGGCCGACCACAATCTGCTGTGCGCCGTGTTTCTTTGCGAGGTCATCCAATATGTCAGCGACATCACCGTGTTTCACGATGCCTTGAACAGTAACGCCGTCATCCGTTGCCTTTTTGACAGCAGGCTCGACGATACGCTCTCGGGCCAACGCCAATTCTTCTTCGCGTCGTTTGTGACGCTGCGCGTTTTCCTCCGAGGTCTGAAAGCTGAAAGGTGACCATTCGATCACGTAGACGAGCTTTAGCTCGCACGTGCCGATCAGTTTGGCCTGGGTGGTCGCAAAAGCTAGGGCACGTGCCCCCGCCTCTCCCCCATCCAGCCCAACAACAATGGTTGATATTGTCATTATTTGTGTCCCTCTGTTATTGGCACAGCTTCTATTGAACCGTGTGAAACCAGGGCATAAAACTTCCCCCGGTTGCAAAACCTTAGCCTAGTATCGCTAAAAACTCGAACTGATTTATCTTGTTTCACACTACCCCACCGTGACCGTTATGCCCGACTGACGACCTGCCGGATCGGGAACGCTATTGGAATCTACTGCGCACCAAAGCAACCATAATTTTACACATTCAGTTTGATACGGGGCGCGGGCGGTCAAACCGAAAATTGCCAGTTGACTGCCTTAGCCAGCAATCACCCGCGATCAGCCCTTCAATTTTACCGATCACCTCTTACATATTGAGTGTTTGATCTTGCCCGCCTTGGGCGATATTGCACGTTCCAAACCGTATTCAGCTTATCCGAGGATTCTCAATGGCCGCCTTCCAATATGTCTATCACATGTCCGGTGTCTCAAAGACCTATCCGGGCGGCAAGAAATGTTTCGACAACATTAACTTGAACTTCCTTCCCGGTGTGAAAATCGGCGTCGTCGGTATCAACGGTTCGGGTAAATCCACTCTGATGCGGATCATGGCCGGTCAGGACAAAGACTTTTCGGGCGAGGCATGGGTCGCCGAGGGTGCCAAGGTTGGCTACCTCGAGCAGGAGCCCTATCTCGACCCCGCTTTGACCGTGCGTGAAAATGTCATGCTCGGCGTCAAAAAGAAAAAGGACGTACTTGATCGCTATAACGAATTGGCGATGAATTATTCCGACGAAACCGCCGACGAGATGGCCGCGTTGCAAGACCAGATCGACGCCGAGAACCTGTGGGATCTCGACAGCCAGATCGACGTATCGATGGAAGCATTGCGCTGCCCGCCTGATGATGCGGATGTAACAACCCTTTCCGGGGGTGAAGCCCGTCGTGTTGCCCTTTGCAAACTGCTGCTTGAAGCGCCCGAAATGCTGCTGCTCGATGAACCGACCAACCACTTGGACGCGGAAACCATCGCCTGGCTGCAACAGCACCTGATCGACTACAAAGGCACGATCCTGATCGTGACCCACGACCGTTACTTCCTGGATAATATCACCAGCTGGATCCTTGAGTTGGACCGCGGCAATGGCATCCCTTACGAAGGCAACTACTCGAACTGGATCGACCAGAAAGCCAAACGGCTTGAGCAGGAAGCCCGCGAAGACAAATCCAAGCAAAAGACATTGTCGCGCGAACTTGAATGGATGCGTCAGGGGGCCAAGGCCCGTCAGGCGAAATCCAAGGCGCGGATCAAATCCTATAACGAGATGGCCGATAGTTCAGAGCGCGAACGTTTGACCCGTGCCCAGATCGTTATTCCCAACGGTCCCCGTTTGGGTAGCAAGGTGCTTGAGGTCGAAGGCCTGTCCAAGGCTATGGGCGACAAGCTGTTGATTGAGAACCTTGAATTCTCGCTGCCGCCCGGCGGTATCGTCGGCGTCATCGGACCGAACGGCGCGGGTAAGTCGACCTTGTTCAAAATGATTACTGGCAACGAAGAGCCTGACAAAGGTTCGATTTCCATCGGGAATACCGTTGATTTGTCCTATGTCGACCAGTCGCGCGACGATCTGAACCCTGACGATAACGTCTGGCAGGCGATCTCTGGTGGTGCCGAGATCATTAAACTCGGTGATGCCGAAGTGAATTCCCGTGCCTATTGCGGGGCGTTCAACTTCAAAGGGGGCGACCAGCAAAAGAAAGTCGGCCTGCTGTCAGGTGGGGAGCGCAACCGCGTACACATGGCGCGTTTGTTGAAAGAAGGCGGCAACGTGCTGCTCCTCGATGAACCTACCAACGACTTGGATGTTGAAACCCTGCGCGCCCTTGAAGACGCGCTTGTCGATTTTGCTGGCTGCGCCGTGGTCATCTCGCACGACCGCTTCTTTCTTGACCGGATTTGCACGCACATTCTGGCGTTCGAGGGCAATGCGCATGTTGAATGGTTCGAAGGTGGTTTCACCGACTATGAGGAAGACAAAAAGCGCCGTCTGGGTGACGACGCGATGGAGCCAAAGCGGCTGAAGCACAAGAAGTTTTCGCGGTAAGTCTTTTCGACGATAGCGTAAGAAAAGCGGGAGTATTTTTCGATACTCCCGCTTTTTATTACAATCCAGACAACAGTTCTTCATGGCCCTCAGATGTTTCATCTTGGCCGCCATCTTCCACCGTATTCGCCCCTAAATAGTCGCGAATAGTGTTGCAGGCTGACAAGCCCGACCATAGCCGTTGACTGGAGATAGACTGCACCGAAATATCGGCGGCTAGGTCTGTTTGAATATGCTTAATTGTCTCATTTCCGGATAAGGCCGTTTCGATTTTTCGCTGTATCGCCTCGGGGTTGAACCGGGCACGCCCCATGACAACACCCACCAACATACCGCTGCCTGCATGACCTACAAAAAAGCGGTCCTGCGCCAGCGCGTCTACCGTCGCTTCGGCAACGCAAACCATTTGCGTGCAAAATTCCTGTGCCGTAACAGCACCAAAGATGTTTCTGATTTGCGGCAACTTCACCGCAAACAAGTTCATCGCGTAACATCCTTCGGGCAGACGCAGCAGGCGGTTCTCGAAGCCATGCAGATCATCCACCCCGATCACGTTCAGATCAAAGCTTTCATCACGCCGGATCTTCATGAGTTCGGTGAGCTCTGCTAGCGAATGGTAAGCTTCGCGCTCACGGCGCATGCTTGCATTAAGCATCCCTGCAGTATTTATCCGCGCAGCAAGCTCGACCCCATTGAGAGGTTTGAAAATGAAATCAGTAGCACCGGCGCGGAATGCATTTTCCATCAGATCATGCTTTTGACTGCCTGTAATCATGATGATGGGCGTGCTTTTGTATGATTGAAGCCCGCGGATAACGGAGCACAACTCAATCCCATCGACACCTGGCAGAATTATATCGAGCAAGAAACACTCGAACGAATTTTCATCGTCTTTCAGTAAATTCAGGGCATCTTCGGCAGTTTCTGCACATATAAGGTCAAAACCAAGCGGTTTCGTCAGGCTGTCTCGCAGCATGTCCAAAATCGTAGGGTCGTCATCTACAGCCAATATCTTCATCACATTCACCCACTCTTTATAAATATAGTCACTTTTACTCAGCATTCTTACGGACATATTCGCATCTAAATCTGGCCATATTTTGTCGGATGCTGCCTGTGTCTGCCAAGGCTCCCAGCCGAATTTATGTGGCACGGCATGGATTTATGACTAATTAAATCTGAACTTAGGCGAAAATGTGCAGACGCCGGCGAAGTATTGCCAAGCATTTGGCCCAAGTTGACTTCCTCTTGCGCGAATCTCTGCAACCTGCCATATCCAAATAGCTAACGTTATTCTTTTTCGACCAACTGTCTCCCTCATACGGCGTTCAGACTTCGATCCAGACCGACAACGCCGAGCCATCGCACGATGCGGATGGCATACTAGAGGAGACTACGGATATGGCCACTGGCACCGTAAAATGGTTTAACACAACTAAAGGCTTCGGCTTTATCGCACCCGATGGCGGCAGCAAAGATGTATTCGTACACATTTCCGCTGTTGAACGCGCTGGCCTGACCGGTCTTGCTGACAACCAGAAAGTGACATTCGACATTGAAGCTGGCCGTGACGGTCGCGAATCTGCATCGAACATCGCTCTGGCGTAAGCCTTTTTAGGTTTAGACCTA
>LAZR01001500.1_pt1 | contig 14779 bp, 14 predicted proteins | sample 329461 | NCBI WGS metagenome assembly LAZR01 (sample SAMN03002196, study PRJNA259156) | marine sediment metagenome | biome: sea floor; feature: Hydrothermal impacted sediments; material: marine sediment; isolation source: Loki non-amplified sample from Loki's castle hydrothermal vent sediment ...
GCCTGATCCGGATGATCTTTCCAAGGTAAACACTTCTAAATTTTCAGACGAGCAAAAGGATGATTACATCGAGAAGTTGAAAGATGAAAATGCTCGTAGGAGAATTGCAACAAAGAAGGAAAAGGATAGGATCACAAAACAGGAGACTGTTCAGACTGAGGCCAATGCTAAGTTGGAGGATCTCAAAACAAAGTTAGCCGATTATGAAAAGAAAGAAAAGGATCGCACTGATGCAGAAAAAAGTGCGATGGAAAAGCTTTCGACTCAGATCGCCGACATTGAAAAAAGTGTTTCGGAAAAGGACACTGAGATTCAAAAACTTAAAAAGGAATCGGCGGGCAAGGATCTCAAGATAGAAAAATCTAATCGTGAAAGGATGGCCGACCGGTTAGTTCACTCATTAAGTATAGAGTTCACTTCGGAATATGAAAGGGCTGGTTTTCTTGGGGAGCTTATGGAAAAGGATGGCGATGAATTCAAGTTAAATGATGAAGAAGTCATTCTCAAGGTTCAGAAGTTTTCCGAAACCAGAAAAAAAGAGCCACCTAAAACACCTGGACCTGGGCCAAAGAATAAGGGCTCGGAAGTTCCGTTGGTCGAAGAAGTGAAACAGTTGATGTCAAAATCTGATTTGACTTTGGAAGACAGGAAACGTCTCAAGGAAATACAGAGTGAGATGATAAAGGAACGAGCCCAAGGTGTTTGAAGTGGTGAGAACCACTAACCTTGGAGGATTAATAAAATGGCAGCACAGCAAAAATTGGTAACCAATACAGTCACAGAACTGGATTATTGGATACCTACTATATGGTCTCGGGACGTCTACGAAGAGGCCAAGACCAAGATGTATTGGGGCAGGTTTACCGGGCCGGAAGGTTCCGGGATGCCTATTATTCAGAAAAATGAACTTTTAACCAAGCCTGGTGAAACGATCAACATCTCCAGGATAGCCAATTTGACCGGGGCTGGCGTAAGTGGTAGTACCACCTTACGGGGGACTGAGGAGCAGTTTAGTCTTGCTCAGGTGACAGTTACTCCTGAGTGGTACAGGCATGCAGTGGCCGCTGACGGGAAGGCTGAAAAGCAGATAACCCAGGATTTCAAGATGAAAGCCGATGCCGGGTTGTCTTACTGGATGGCCAAGAAGATGGACACAGATATGTGGACAAATGCCCGTCAGACAGGCGCTGTGGGTTTTGATGCCGCCACAATTACCATTGTGTACGGCAATAATGCGACAGGTATTGATAATATCGATTCCGCTGATACTATGGGAGTGACAGAAATAGCAAAAGCCTCTGCTACCTTGAGAGGCAATGATATTGACCCTGTTTCTATTCCTGGTATGCCTGCGGGCTTGGGGTATTATCTGTTGTTCATCCATCCTAATCAGGCTTATAGTCTGAAACAGGATTCGGACTGGATCAATCGTCATCAGAATGCTTCTGTAAGAGGGGAAACAAATCCTCTTTTCACTGGGGCGCTTGGTGAGATTGACGGTGTTATTGTGCATGAGACAACTCAGTGCACACGAGCAAATAACGCCAACTCTCCAGTAGTTTCCACAGCTCGTGCGGTTATGGTAGGTCAGGAGGCGTTGTGCCGGGGAATGAACTTGGATGTTTCTGTAGTCGCTCAGATTGATGACTATGAGTTTGTCCAGGGTATCGGCATTGCGGCTGCTTGGGATGATACAGTATTGGCTTCCAAAGCGATAGTGCACATCCTTACGGCGGCAGTAGCTCCTGCTTAATATTTTTTAACTTTTAACTTAATCTTGGGGATTGAGGTTCTCATATGGCTAAAGACTTGGAGAATAAAAATATTCTCACTTCAATCCCCTTCTTTTTTACTATGACAAGAAAGGAGCGATGACGCTATGGCAGTTATTCAATATTTAAAGTACATGGGCGAAAATATGCACGGGACGATAGTCATTAAGAGTATCGCAGCAACAAGTAAAGAAACACAAAAGAGACGGATGTTTACCTACAGTCGTGGAATGAGAAAAAGGATTGGGGAGAATGACGAAGTCCATCCCGATCAGGTAAAGTTTTTGAAGAGAAATCATTCCGACCTTTTTCGAGTAGAGGAAGTGGAAGTTTCTGATGTAGAACTTTTCAAGGCCAATATGGCGGAGGCGGTGTCCAAGTTTCAAAAGGAAACGGAAAGACCTACTGGATCAATTGTACGGTATATCAATGAGGCTACTGTTTCCTTGTTGGGGGTGGATACCGTTTCAGATGATCCCAGACAGATGCTTGAGGTTATCCTGAATCGTCTTTTGGATGGTTACAGTGAGGATCTTGACAGTAATGTTTTGGCAGAGTCTTTTCGAAATGCGATAGAAGGATTCACGCCGACTATCGTGAAGGAAATGAATACTTCGGATATGAAACCTGAGACAAAAGGTTCTAAGTTGAAGAGAAGGATCAAAAAGTAAATGCTTGTTCGATATCGATCTAAAGATAGTGACGCTGTAAAGGTCTATAATTTTGGGGGAAAGAAGTATGAGTTTCCCGCCGATGAATGGACTCCCGTCGATAACCTTTTTCTTTTTGAGGATCTTAGACGGTATCCTGATGTGTTTGACACAGTGGCCTTTTTTGATGTCCGACTTTTGAAGAGAATAGCAAAAGATATTACAATAAAAAGGGACTTGATCAGCACTTCTCGAAGATCGATTGCTGAGAAGTTAAAGAAGTTCAATTTCATCAGGTATCAGGCTGAGAGACCGGAACAAGGGATTTATATATTCAAGATCATCAATTATGGGGGTTCTGATCTATCCAATTATCGGGAAGTGAAGGGTGGATTAAACATTCTGGCGTATAGAAACCTTGGAGGAATTGGGGATATTATTATGACCACTTCTGCTTTGGAAAAAGTCAAAGAGAAGTACCCCAACAGTCAGATCACTTATGCTTGTCCGAAAGAGTTTTTAGAGTTGCTTGAAAACAATCCTATGATTGATCGATTGACTCCTTGGAATAGAAAGGTAACGCAAGAGGACTATGATGTGGTAATTAATTTGACTCATGACTGCATTGACTATGAAATAAAACACCAACCTCTGGTCGAACGAAACAGGCCGGAGGTTTTTGTTTCCTCTTGCGGTTTGTTGGATGATAAAGTTCCAAGGCCTAAGATTTATTTGAATGAGGACGAGATTTTGTGGGGAAAGGATTTTTTGAGAGGTCTTTCAGGCCCTATAATAGGATTGGTTTTGAAGAGTAATGCTAATGTCCGTCAATGGCCTTATTTTAAAGAACTTAGGACTTGGTTGTTACAAAAGTATCCCATTGCTACTCTTCTTGAAATAAGTCACAGCGAATCTTCTGATTGGAAAAAACATGAAAGGGTGGTTCCTGTTTTCGGTTTCAAGCTTAGAGAAGTGGCGGCCTTGATCAATCAGTGTGATTTGATTATTTCTCCTGATACAGGAATAGCTCATATAGCAGGGGCTTTGAATCGACCTACTGTCTGGCTGTTTACTCATATTGATGGAAAAATAAGGGCAAAGAATTATCCAGATTCTTTTGTTTGTCAAATAACTCCTAAAAATTGTTTGAAAGGAAGACCCTGTTGGTATGAGATACCTTGTGGAAGAAATAAAAAGTTCGGGGGAAGTTTAGAAAAAAAGGAAAACCCAGCTTGCGCAACAGCCTTGAAATTACCTATAGTTACCGAGACTGTACAGAGGATTTTACTTATTCCTCACATATCCTATATCGTGGTATATCATGATGGAGAGGAATATACTCAAAGATGTTTAGAGCGAATAGTTTTCAATATGCAAGACAACGATGAGTTAATCATTATAGATAACGGTTCTTCTAAAAAGGGACATTTTCTATCCTTTATAAACAATCTTACTGTCAAGGTTCAATTATTAACTAATGAAGAGAATTTGGGATGTATTAAAGCAAGAAATCAAGGGTTGAGGGAAGCCAAAGGCAGGTATGTATTATTCGTGGATAGTGATCAGTGGATGTCTCCTATTTCTACCCATTCTCTTATGTCGGTTGAAGCTGATATAACTGGGACTGAAGCTTGGTCAATGGATAAGGAAGGTTATGCCTTTAGTATAGATGAGCATCGAGGGCCTCTTGCCTATGTGGGGGCAGGTGGAATGAAGGTTCAGAGGTCCGTTATGAATAGATTGAAGGGTTTTGATGAAATTTATTCTCCTGCTTGGTTTGAAGATCCGGATATTTGTTTTCGGGCAAAGGAATTGGGATATACTATTGGCTATCATCCTGATCCGAGAATAGAGCATCTTGCCCATCGAACAGTGGGAAAACAAAGAACTTTTAATTCCCAAGAAGTTTGGAAAAGATCACATAAACTCTTTATGAAAAGATGGAATAAAAAACGGAAAAAGAGAAGTATCCATATTTATGCAGACGTAGTTGGGTGGGCGTGGGATATAAAGGCTCAAGAAATAATAAAACGTCTTTCCAGAAGTTTTAATTTAGAATTAAAATATTTATCGCGCGATAGTATAGCCAAGAGTGTAGCGGATGTTTTGTTTACTTTTGATTGTGCCCCCGGAGCTGTAGGAAGCATAAACAAAAGAGAGTATATTACAGGGGTTACTGCCCAGATTTACAAGAACTTTTCGAATTGGGAGGATAGTTTGAAACGGGCTGTTGCTATACATGCTAATAGCAGAATGTTATTTGAAGAAATAAAACACCTTAATGAGAAAAGTTTTTATCTTCCAAACGGGGTAGATGAAGATCTCTTTTTGTTTAGGGAAAGGGATTTAAGTGACACTTTTAGAGTTGGATACGTAGGGAAGCCCAGTTCCCCGAAAGGACTGAGTGAGTATATTATTCCAGTATGTGAAAAGGCGGGGATAGAGTTAAAACAGCAAACTTGTCATTTCTCTTCCAGTAATTGCGTTGATCACAGATTAATGCCAAAGTTTTATGAAGATATAGATGTGATTTTAATAGCTTCTACCTTAGATGGAACTCCAAATATGTTGCTGGAAGCCGCGAGTGTGGGTAGAACTTTTGTAGGTAATAAGATAGGCAATGTTCCGGAGTTTGTTCAAGATAAGGTGAATGGATTTTATGTGGAAGAACGAAATGTAGATGATTATGTGGATCGTCTTTTGTGGCTAAAGTCTCATAGGGAACAATGCGCTCGGATGGGAGTAGAAGCGAGGAAGACAATAATTGAGAATTGGACTTGGGACATTCAGGTAGAAAATTATAGGGAACTTTTTGAGGTAGTTTCATAACTATGAAAGCTTTTAGAGATATAACAATAAGTATAGACGGATTGAAAATCATTGAGGAAGAATGGTGTAAACACAATTCTATTCCTGAATGTTCTCTTGTTAATTATTGGTCAAACAGGATGAATCTCCAAATAATCGAGGGCGCCCGTATGACAGGAAGGTTAGCGTATGGTTATGTTGGTGACGGGTGGCCCGGGCATATAAATCAAGATCATGCCTTAGGAAGGGACAGCAGAAATCTAAAAGAGGCGTTTGTGGGGGATTTACATTGCAGAGATATAGGGGATGCTATTTACCAAGCTAATACTATTTTGGATGTAATGAAGACTGTTTTGCATAAAGTTCATGTAATGGACTTCGGATCTGGATATGGTAGATTAGCAATACCTTTTATTTATTTTTATAGAAAGAAGGGAATATTGTATGTGGGTGTTGATGCAGTTCCTATTTCTCTTATAATTGCGCCTCAATTTGTTGAACAAGCTATTGATGCCAAAGTAGTGGGGTGGGATGAACAGACAAAAAATCTTAAAAACTTCCAGTTTGTTTCTCTTCCTTCCTGGCGAATGGATGAAGTAAAACAAGAAAAGTTCCATGTTTTTATTACTATTCACTCTTTTCAGGAAATGACAAGGGAGACAATTGATTTTTATGTTAATTTTGCTCATAATCATGCGTATGAAGATGCAATTTTTTATTCTATCAACCTTACGCCTAAAGATCAGTATGTGCCTGATAGCTGGGAATTGATAAGTGATATTCCGTACCCTATAAAAGAAAATAGAGATGGACCTTTTAGAGAAAAGCTCTGGAGAATTCAATGAACAGAACACACAAAAGAGAGGATGGACTCCGTTGTGATATAGAACCTTCTTCCTTTGAAGTAATGAAACGTATGCTCAAGGAGTTTAAACCTCAACTTATTGTTGAGTTTGGAACCTTAAAGGGTGGATTTATAAAGTATATGGCGGAGTGGTACCCTGAAGTGCCCAAGTACACTGTTGATGCTTTTTGGGTTCTTGAAAAGAGAGAAGCGGATTTCTTTCGGGATAACAATGTTGGAGTGTTGATCACCGGCCAACTATTTAAGAATGAGTTATTGCTGCCGATTCTTCTTTCCCTTCCTCTTCGGAAGTTTTTAATGTGTGATAACGGAAGAAAGACAGTGGAAATCTTGAAATATGCCGGGTATCTTCGCTCGGGAGATATTCTTGCAGCACACGATTGGACGTCTGAAATTAATATTACCCGAGTTGAAGAGGAGGTTCTACAACTGTTTTCCAAACACCCTCTTGAGATGGACGAGAACATAGTTGATTGTCGTTTCTTTGTTCGTCGTTTTTATGAGCATGAGAATATTTGTAATCCTAATAGATACGTAAAGGAATAATATGGGATCTCTTGGAGCACATCCAGTGAGAGGATACATAGAGAAGTACGGGTTGACGGCTATGCTTGAAACAGGCACGGGCCACGGTGAAGGTGTTAATATTGGGGTTAGGGTAGGCTTTACAAAAGTTCTAACCTGTGAGATTGACAGAGATAACCGGAATCGTGCTATGGATGAGAATGTAAGTCCTTTTATACATTTTTATCTGGGGGATTCTGTGGAAGTGCTTCCGGTAATGCTTGATCAATTAAATGGAGAAAGGCTGTTGGTTTGGTTAGATGCGCATTTGGGGAAAGCTCCGATAGATCAGCGGTTACCTCTCGAAAAGGAGCTGCAAATTCTGACAAGTAAAAGGGATTGTAGTAAGGATGTAATTATTGTAGATGATCTCCGGCTATATGATAGAACTCTGTGGGGTGGTGCATTCAATATTTCTGAACATGTTAAAAACCCAGAAATGCTTATATCTAAAGAAGAAATTGAAGGGTTTTTTCTAAACCATAAGATTATTGTTAGTATAAAAAATGAAGGCGCCTTGGTGTTTTTACCGAAGGAGTCAGAATGAGCGAGTTTCCTCCAATAGATGTATGGCGAATGTCAGCAAGTAGACCTTGGCAGCTTGAAGCAACCCATGATGCCCTTACAAGATACTTGAAGTATAGTGGAGAGTTGAGGTATCATCTTATTGAAAGTGTGTTGGTCAAAGAATTATCTCAACAGTGTGTTCATTGGGCAAAATATAACGGGTATAGGATTCATGTAATTACACCCGCAAAGGGCCAGGGATACGCAATGAACTATGCCTTGAAGAAGGTAATTGATTGCCCCTTCTCTTTAAAATGGGAGGATGACTTCAAGCCTGTAAAAGAAATCCCCTTGGATATCTGTGTAGAGTTGATGTGGAAATATCCAAAGATAAATCAGATATGTTTTAATAAGAGAGAGACTGCGCCTTTTAAGTATGTTGCAAATGAGCACGGTAGGTACGAGTGGAAGAAGGAGCAGAGGTATTTTCCTCTTGCAAGTTCTAAGGTTCCATTGGTTGTAAAGGAACGATGGTGGTTTGGAACAGCTATATGGCGGAATGCTTTCATAGAACCTTTGTTTGTTTATTGGGACTCGAATACGCATAATCGAATGAATAATGAGGTGCTTCTCCCACTCGCCGGTTTTATTATGGGGGATGAGCACAATAAAGAAATACCGTATAAGGGTCGGTATATTCCTACAGCAGAACAAATGGAAAAAAACATTGGAAGTTACATTTATGGTAAGACAGGCGATCCCCAGATGGTTGAACATACTGGCCGGGAAGATTCTATTTGGGAAGGCAAGATGCAACAGAGATGGGCTCAAGAGGGAAAACAGGTGATTGGAACATGATCCAGGTAATGATAGCATCAGCTTCAAGACCTGAGTATTTGAAACAGGTGCTTATGGCATTAAAATGTCGTTTAAAGTATGGTGGTGTTATAGAGTATATCCTTCATGAAGATGTTGTAGATGAAAAGCTTTCCGAAGAAGTTTGTATTTGGGCCGAATCTCAATCAGAAGTTGTTCGAATTATTGTTACGAATCCCAATCAAGGATTAAAAATGGCGATACGAACCTTGTTAGGGGTGACAACAACAAAGTATGTATTGAATTGGGAAGATGATTGGCTGCTGCTTAAAGAGTTAAATCTTAATGATATGATAGGGGTAATGGTTCATTATAGTATGAACCAGGTAACTGTAAACAATCAATCATTTGGGAAAGTGAATATCATAGATGAGTATAAAGGGAAGAAAGTCTTGCATAGGCAATCTGCCGAGTGGCCAATCGGGCCAGGGTTGTGGAAAAGGAGTTTCATCAAGGAACATTGGGATTTGAATTGTGATATATACCACCCTACTTTTAAGGGTGTAGCAGACCCTCGAGTCTGCTGGCATAATAACTTCGGAGAATCTTTTTATTTAGAGCATATTGGCGAGATTTCGAGACTTCGACCGGGAAAGAGGGATTGATGTTTACAATATTTACCATGACTTATAATGATTATGAGCTGACTCGTCAGTTTGTAGAGTCTATCTTTCATCATGTTAATCCAGATACATATAAAGAGATTCTTATCATAGATGATTATTCTGATCCAAACGGCCGATTGAGGGAATACGAGGATTTTCTAAAGACCTTACCTAAGATTAAGGTGATTAATTTTAATGAGCATCGAAGAATGAAGTGGTACATGAATGGGTTTGAGAATAATTTTGTAAATAAAGAACCCAATCTTGGTCATGGTGCCTGTTTTAACATAGCTCTTCAATATATTACGACTCCTTATATATTTTATGTTGACGTAGATACGATGTTTTTAAAGTCTTCTTTTAGAATACTGTCAGATATGACTAAAACCTTTGAGAGATTTCCTAATGTAATGGCGATGGGTCAGCTCTTTGGAATCGATGATTCGTATCAGAGAGAAATCCGTCGTAAGTTTAAGTTTTTTATGCCTCAAAAAGGAAGACATTCAGGAGCTGGAGGGTTTATCGGCCCCTCTGCGGGTGCCCTTAGATTGGAGGGATTTACAAAACATGAGCTAAAAAGATTTAGTGAGGCAAAGCTGCCATATTTATTTAATCAATATTGTATGTATCTTTTTGAAGCGGGATTTAGCACGTATAATTTTCCCTATTTCACTAATTTACTTCTTTTGCATTTAGGAAAAGGTATTGTTAGAAGATATGTTAGTGAAATGAAGAGAGGAGATAACAAACAAAGTTGGTTTGTGTTTTGTGAAGATTTTCATAAAGCTTATGGCCCGCGCATGTCCCCGGAGAGTCTGGTAGCCCATCATTATGGAAGAGGCTTTATAAAACAGACCTCAGAATATTTCTGGCAAAGCATTCGACAAAAGTATAGAGCGCCTTTTGATCAATTACAAGAACCTTTAGATGAGAGGTTGGTTTATACAGTAGATTAAGGAGATGGCGATGAAGATTTTAGCATCATCTGTAATTAGGGGGAGCAACGTGGGTGAAGTGCATGGCGGACTTTATCTTGTAGATTTTGATAATGAAACTGTGAAGGTGTGTGTTCATTTGGATCAAAATTTTAAGTGTTTAGATAGCTTAAGCCATCTCACTTACGGAGGAGAAAGAGGTTTCCGAGGTATTGGGTTTTATGATGAAAGGATTTTTGTAACTGCAGCGGGAGCGATTCATGAATTTGATCCAGAGTTTAACCTGATAAACAGCTATTCAGTAAGATCGTTACAAAACGCGCATGAAACCTTTGTCAAAAATGACGAGCTTTTTATCAGTTGCACGGCCTGGGCTTCAATTCTTGTATTTAATATGAAGTATAAAATGTTTGTAAGAGGGTATAAGATTAATTTCTTTGATTCGACCGTTGAACTTTTTGATCCTCATGATGAGAGATATGAGCTTGATGGAAAAGGACATATAAATAATATATTTTTATTTAATGGACCCCTATATTTTTCAGGCACCCAATATCCTTATTTATTTAGGTTAAATTATTTATATTCTAAGATTGAAAGGTGTAGGAAAATATCAGATGAAACACATAATGTTAAGTTTTTAGGTGATCATTTAATTTATAATGATACGGGAAAAAATCGAATTGTAGTTTTAGGAAAAGATGACGTAAAGCCGAGAGAAGTTTACCACCCACCAGTATATACTGAGGCAGAGATGGGTGGTCTTTCTGAAGAAGAGGGTATTGCAAGACAGGGATTCACTCGGGGTTTGGCAGTTGATGGGGATCTTATTTTTGGGGGCAGCTCTCCTGCAAATGTTACAATGTATGAAAGGGGAAATCCTAACCCGGTGAAGACGATTCGGATTAGTAAAAATATTTGTAATGCAATACACGGTCTTGAGGTATGGCCTTATGACGTATAACAAAGTTGCACCGGCAGACCTGCAAAAGGTCTGGCATAAATATATTGGAAAATTGTTTGTAAACAAAACTATTTTAGATGTGGGTGCTGGTGCTGGCAAAAGTAAAGAGAGGTTAAGTTATAATGCTAATAGAGTGACTACAACGGATGTAAATCGAGCGTTAATGAATACGGTGGATATTATTCAATATCCTGAGAAGATAGTAGGCAAGTGGGATGTAGTTACCGCATTTGATGTGATTGAACATGTGGTAGACAGGGAGAAGTTTCTTTATGCAATACAAAGACTTTCAAATAACTTTGTATTTGTAACAACTCCTAATTGGTATGTTTATCCAACAGATTGGCATTTTACAGAGCATCAATTTGCTAAGATGATGGGGGCACCCTTTCATAACCTAAGGTACTTTGTAAGAAGAAACGGAAGTGATTATTGCAATATTTTACAGGTGACGGAAGGACAGTTTTTAAAAAGAAATCAAAATAATAACCACTTTGGTATTTGGGGATGTATAAGTGAAGCAGCTTAGAATTGCAACGATTGGTGATTACAGTAAGTATTTTTCTTACTTCTTGTATGGAACAATGGAAGGAGCCATTCGGAATGGTGCCTGGTTTCGCCCTATTCAATTGGTTGGTGTTCCGTTGAAGGACGTAGAAGAGCAGATCAATTTCTTTAAGCCTCATATACTTTTTAGTCACTGTATATTTAACAGAAAGCCGCCGGGGTGGAGAGAGGGCATATTTGAAATTCTTAGAAGTGCAAGAAAGAAATATGGAACAATGATATTTTATCACATGGGGGATGCAAGAAGTGAACCCAGATACCCTCAGGATATAAGTGATTTTGTTGATGCCGTTCTTATTAACAATGGGGAGGGGGACCTATGGACTGATACATGGTGGAAAGTGCCGTGTTACCATTGGCCTTATTCTGCTTTGTATCAAGAGGGTATAGCCGATATAAGTTCAGAGTTCAAGACTCAGATAGTATTTACTGGAAGACTTACAACTTCTGAGGATCGACATCATAAAGGTAGAACTGATTTTATTGAAGAGCTCAAAAAGAAGATGACAGTAAAAGTTTACCCTGATGCAAAATGGGGGAATTCCAGGTTTTTAACGGCAGAAGTTGCGTCCTCCGCTGATTGTGTGCTTGGCACTCAAATGGGGGGAAATGTTTATTTGTATAATGACGTGAGGCCTTTTCAGTACATTGGTGCGGGAGCTTTGTATTTTCATGACAAGCATCCCAATATGTCTGCTTTTTTTGAAGATGGGACTCACTATTTAAGCTATACTTCGGTTGATGGTTTGTTGGACAAATATGATGAGTATGTAAAAAAAGATCCGTGGAAAAGTGAAGGGATTAGAAAACTTGGATTCAATTTTTGTCAAGAGCATCACAGTACGAAAAAGAGAGTGCAATTTGTGATAGATATTTGGAAGGGAAAAGAAGTTAAATCTGTGGTAACTTTGGAAGATATAAATGCAAACATCAGTTGATATATTTGAATCTGCGGTTCTTATCAATCATCCGAGGGGTGAGTATGTTATGGTGATAGATGGGAAAGCAGTAACGACTGCGGTAGTAGGAAAGCATGAGATATGGCTTCCAGATGAAGAGATAAAATTGATATGGTCACATAATGGCAAGATTGAATCCTTTAGAGGTTGGAATAAAGGAAAAAATAGAGAGGAGATTTTAAAAGGCACTTTTGGTTGTGATAAGGGTTTTGATGAAGATAGTAAAAAATCCATTCTTTCCGAGTTCTTTTTCATGAAAGAATTGGCTTTAAAGGACTTGGCCCCTCCTATAGGATCTTTGGTATTTTTTAGAATGATGATCAGCAACTTTCCTTACGGTATCGAGTATTGTGATATTTATGGATGCTATGGATATCGAATGAGAAATGCTGAGAATCTTAAACCGGGAAAGTTCACTTTTGATAAGTACTTGGAGGCTATAGAAGGGGTGGAGGTATCAGATGGGGCTAAAGGTGATATTCTAAAAAGTAATAATGTTGTTAATGGCTATTTAATTGATGTTCGAAGGTCTTTGTGGGACATGCCCGAATATGTGAAGATAGAAGATACCAGTCTTTTGGATGTTTCCAATATTGACGGGGAGAATCTGAAACAGGAGATAAAAGATTTGACCCAGTTTCCTCACAAAGGAAGGAAACAGAATTATCAGACTTATTACATGGATGATAAATATGAGGAAGGGTCAAGGAACACCCTTTACAGATATGAAACTATGGGATTAAACAGTTTAGATTTCAACGGGAAGTCCGTTTTGGATTTGGGCTGCAACTTAGGGGCGATGTTGTTTGAGGTAAAAAGAAGAGGGGCGGCAAAGACTTTGGGAATAGATTATGAAGGAGATTATATAACGTGCGCCAGACGATTAGCTTTCTATAATAAGATCCCAATTAATTTCATTAAATTGGATTTAAATGATATGGAATCCATTAAACATATAAGGCAATATTTTTGTGATGTTCCTATAGATATAGTGTTTGCTCTATCTTTGTATAAACATATTCATGAGAATGTGTTTACTATTCTTAAACATCTAAAATGGAGGGTATGCTATGTAGAAAGTAATAATGCCCCGGAAGGATTGGCCACTGGACACGTAATGGAAATGATAGCAGAGATGTCCAAGCTTGAAGCTAAATCTATTTATCTGGGTCAGACGACTGATCGTTCACCAAGATGTATTTGGAGATTGGAGGCTACATGAGATTGATTTATTTTGGAATAGGGCTTTTGATTGCCTGGATTTTACTTGTGCCGTTTGTGTGATAAAATGAAACAAACAAAGATCAATAGTTGCGCAGCCTGTGTTATGGCAGAAATAGTGGGGGAGTCGGAACAGTATGTTTTGGACTGGTTCAAGTATTATGACCCCCCGTTTTGTGATGAGGATGCTATACTGTTTTTGGCACATCATGGGGTTTACTTGTCTTTATATTGCAAGATGTCGGAACCTACCAGGATGGATTCTGATGAGGACATAACGGTTGCCTTGACATTTAAGAAAAGAGCCTTTTATATAATAGTAAAGTCTGAAAGGTTTGAGGATAAATTTCATGCAATCTTTTGGAATGGTTACAAGGTGATAGATTCTAATCCTGACAGTTTTGATGGAAGGGACTTGTCAGAATATGAAATAGTCGGATTTTATCCTGTGATGCGAACAGAGGAAAAGGCAAAATTGTTTGAAGAGTTGTTAACTGGATAAATTAAAGAAAGGAAGGTGTTACATGAGTAACAAAAGGAGAATAAAGGTTAAGAAGATACCTATGAAGGTAAGCAAAGGAACTGTCATAGAAAGATTTATGACGGGGGAAGGCAAGAAACTTTCTGAAAATAGTGATATTGCAGATAAAAATCCAGAAGATATTTTAATGGCTATTCGTTTTGGGGACAGTCATGTTCATGTAATATATCCAGAGGACGGGATTTTGTGTCAGCAAATGGTTGAAAAGATTCTATATGAATTGGATTTTGAAATTGAGGAAGAGCCCGAAAGAATAGATGATGGTTCAGCAAAAGGAATTTTATCGAATGTATTTCCTTTACCTCCAGGAAAAATGGAACCTTTTATAGAAATTCCAAAGTTGTCGGAATTGTCGGTCAATTTACCAAAGAGAATAGTCTTTCATAACAGGCAGGCAATTGGTGATATATTGATGTTTACTTGCGCCATAAGGGATTTCAAGAAAGCCTTCCCAAACATTCAAGTTCAGGTTGATTCTACGGTCGGACATATCTGGGATCACAACCCGAACATAAACAGGGAAAGCTGGCCATTACTTATCGATCCAGTGATGTATAATCAGACAGGGGATAAAGCCAGTGATGGACAGATGCTTGAATATAACAAGCAGGCTGTCTTAGAAGCCGTACAACAGGACAAACCAGTCAAGTTATACATAGGGCCGGGCAAGGCCACAAACGCTTCAAATCGGTCTGATAACCACTTTGCCAACGCATACCGAACATCGATGGAGAACGTTTTAGGAGTGACTATTCCACAGGGGCCAATTCGGGCGGATATTTACATGACTGAAGAGGAGTACAATCGACCCCCGATTATTGAGTCCCCGTACTGGTTGATCACGGCGGGGGAAAAGGGAGACTGGACCTGCAAGACCTTTGCCTTTGAGAAGTGGCGGGAGGTTGTGAAAGCGATGCCCCTGATGACGTTTGTTCAGATAGGGGA
>LAZR01001501.1_pt1 | contig 14762 bp, 24 predicted proteins | sample 329461 | NCBI WGS metagenome assembly LAZR01 (sample SAMN03002196, study PRJNA259156) | marine sediment metagenome | biome: sea floor; feature: Hydrothermal impacted sediments; material: marine sediment; isolation source: Loki non-amplified sample from Loki's castle hydrothermal vent sediment ...
AACCATCAAGATTTAGGATGGGGAGATCTCAGCGCCGGGATGTTTGATTACATGGCCGGCCAGGCCCCTACCATTCATCCGGGAATAGAAGCCCTGGTCGCTGTGGTTCAATATGCCTCCGGCTTAAATCCTTACGACCATTTCAGGGGAAGATACGCTATCCCCGAGCAAGTGTTTCTCGCGGGGGGCGAGCGAAAGCATAAGGCCTTTGCCAGGTGGATGGCCAATAAATCCGGGGCCTCCATTGTTTACAAGTTCAAATATGACGACGTGGGCAAGATCAAAACAGAACTGGAAACGGTGATAGGCTACCCGTTTTTGAGTAATATCCTGGGTCGGTTCATCAAGGTGACTGACCAGGGAGTCAGGGAAGGTCTCCGGGTTGCAAAAAAAGAAGTTCGATCGGCAAATACGAGAGCCCTCCTGGACGCGAAAGATGCCCTCAATAAGTGGATCAGCGGTGAGACATTAAACAATGAGGAGATCCAGGCTATTCTAGCGAAGCCGGATATTATAGACAGAAACATCATGGTGGGCCTGGCCCGGAAGTATGGTGCGGTTTACCTTGAGGAGTTTATGACCGCAACGAGCATTGCCGAGAAAGCGGCTGTCTTAAATAAGTTGTTCGAGAAACAGGCCCTAGAAACAAACCTCAAAGGAGAGGAAAACCCATGAAACGAAAAATAAAAAAATACAAGTTTTCACTCATAATCCCAATTTGTATTGCTGTTTTATTTGCAATCTTTTTTGATTACTCTTCGACGCCACAAGCTGGGGACCTGTTATCCTATCCTAAATTTCATGCATTTGACAGCAGCGGTGATCCTCTTTCGGGCGGGAAGTTGCACACCTATATAGCTGGTACATCAACGAATAAGGCCAGTTACTCGGAGAAGACATGCACCACGGCCAATACAAACCCAGTCGTTTTAGACTCCAATGGTGAAGCGGACGTCTACCTCTGCGGTACGTACAAGCTGGTTTTAAAAGACAGCGCCGATGTGACTCTGTGGACCCTGGACAATATCGATGGAGTTACAGCCAGCTTTGATGATTTCAGATATCCGGATTCTAACGCCGCCGATCAAGGGGTCACGGGCGATAGCAATACGATCAAGTATTATGTGGACGACATAGGCGCAACAAAGACAGCCACCATTTATCTGAGACATAATTCGGGCAGCGATACAACGACCTATACCCTATCCACAGATGAGACAATTACCAGCAATATAACATTGGAGTTTTCCCCTGGTGCACTTCTCTCAATCGATTCCGGCAAGACGCTAACTGTGGATGGTTCAGTCATTGCCTCTTCCGCTCAGCAAATAAAATCCGGCGCCGGCACAATTAAGGGAAATACCCGTGTTTCTTATGTCTACCCACATTGGGTTGGAGCTGTTGGGGACGGTGTAACGAATGATAGAGCTGCTTTAGAGGAAGCCGAGATCTGGGCTACAGATGCAAGCATTCCCTTGTTTATACCAGGTGGGTTTACTTTTCTTACAAGTTCTGGTTTGACAACCTCCGCATCCATCCACGGTACGGGGACGATCGATTCGGATGACACGACAGGGGATCACACGATCAATGTTGATGCTGACGGCCTCACGATCAAGGATATCACAGTATTAGGTGGGGCAGGTGGAAGTGGAATCTACATCGATCAAGCCAATATCATCGTAGAGAATGTAAGGATCAGTGGCACTTTCAACTCTGGAATTGGGGTATATCATTCAGGGGCGACCAATATTATACTGAGGGGCAACATCATCAGTAATGCCACCAGCACCACTGGTGATGGAATCTTAGTTTTTAATGGGGCTGAAAGGGTGACAATTACCGGGAATAACATTTACGATGTGACCAGAATAGGCATCGCCATCGACACCGATAATGTGGATATTATAGTCTCTGATAACATTATCAAATATGCGCATGATCAGAGCGGGGGCAATATAAATGCAGGTATCTGGCTAGAGCACAATTATAATGTTCTTGTCAGCGGCAATATCATAGACGATACGAACACCTATGGCATATATGTCCTGGGACTGGGAACGGCGGATAATCAGCATATTATAACAGGGAACAGGGTGAACAGTTCCACGACAGCGGTCTACCTTAATGGACACAACAATTTCACGAAGCACACGGTCACGGACAACATAATTACCAATTACACCTCCGGGATTGTCTTGAAGTCTGGTGACTCCTTCATAATAGCCAATAACCACTTTGGTCCAGTCACTTACGCCACAGCCGATATGGCGGCGATTATATTGGATAATGTAAGTGCGGGCCAACCATCGCAGTTGATAATAGATGGGAATACAAAGGAGGCCAACACCTATACTCATGCTGACAGCGCTGATTTGCTCTTTATAGACTCGACATCCAGGGTCCTATACACGGAAATCTCCAATATGAGTAACTGGAGGATTAATGGCAGGGGAAATAATGTTATTGAACGTCTTAAAATTGCGAATAGTTATTTAACTCTCTCCGGCTCAGGGCAGACTAATTTTCCAAGAACCATTGAAATGCACATAACCAATTCCACCTTTGCACTGTCATCTGATTTTGCCATCGGGGATCTGAGTAATGATATCTCAATCTCCAATTCCACTTTTCGAGGAAATTATAGTCTAGTTCTGAGGGGCAACGCCACAAGAAACCAGCACTATAAATTTTCAAACAACTTTTTTAATCTAACTGATATAGATATCGTTGCAACGTGGATATTTCTGGAATTATCGAACAATACTTTTGACGGGTATGATACCTTTGCAGTTAGAGGCACTACTTTAGCGGTCACTAAGTTTTATCTGTATGGAAGAGGAAACACTTTCATAAACGCAGCCTCTGGTGATACTCCATTTCAAAAGAGTACAAATTGGACTACCAAAAGTCTTCTTCACGACAATGTTTATGACACGACCGATCTGACAAATGAATCAATTGACTCCGATAATGATAATTTCAAAATGTAATAATGGAAGGTAACATAGCAACAATAATAGGTTCATCCGCCACTGTGGTAGCGGTAGGCATAGGTGTATATGTAATGAACACCTTCGTGAAGAGCGTGAAGAAGGATATCACGGATCTTCTGGACCGCCAATTTGTTAGCTGTAATGGCAGGATGGAGAAGATCGAGAAGATAGATGATGAGCAATGGACAGCACTACATGGCCATGGTCATAAGGGGCTTGATGCGAACGGCTCGAAGGTGGTGGTCTGATGAAGGGGAAGGTTGATATGGAGGCTGGCGTATGCCCAGACAAGGCTCACACTGGACGCAACGCCATGATGGCGATCGGGCGAATGGTGCAGAAATGGGCTGAGGAGGGGTGGATACCGAAAACCGAATTTCTGGAGTTCAGCAAGCAGTTTGACAGGCTGAAGGTATGTACTCGCCTGTTCGGTGAGGAGAAGGATAGATTAAGGTCAAATGAGGGAGAGGAGGTGAAGCGAAAATGACCGAGAAAACAAAAAGAATGATAACCGGAGCCGCCTTGGTTGCTGCCACAATAGCTACGATAATCGCTGTGGTGGTGGCCCAGGGGTGTGCCTGGTCCAGGGATAGCGCCATGTGGATATCACAGGAAGATGTGGCCAACACTTCCACGGTAGAGAAGATAGGAGGAAACATTATCGTGTCTTGGGCTGTCAAATCGGGGGTGCTGAGGAAATATATGGGGCCATCCCTGGAGGATGCGTCTAAGGTAGAGGTCAAGAAGGCCATTACGGGACTTGATGCCTTAGCGGAGCTGAAAGAGCCGACTCCTGGACATAAGGGTGAGGCGGTTGGCTACTCGTTGAGGCTATATAGGCTGTTGGGGAAAGACGTGTTCAGGGATGTATTGCCTAGGGTAATGTCACTGATTGCTCCACTACTGTAGGAGACAGGAGAAGGAATAACATGAAAATCATTAAAATCGTTACCGTTGTAATCCTCTTCGCCCTTTTTACCCTCTCAGCCTGCGCCGGCAATATCAGGACCACGATCAAGATGCCGGACACTAAAAAGCGGTATGAGGTCTCCAGTAAATCAGATGCGTTAGTCTCGATTGAAAAGAAGGGCGTGAAGGTCACAGTCGATAACCGGGGAAGGCCGGGATTCTTTGAACAGCTTTTGGGGGCTATGTTTCTGGGTGCCTCAAATAGGAAGGAAAAATAGCATGAAATGGCAAAAATGGTTCAAAGGCTTGATGTCTGCTGCAATAGGCGGGGCGGCTAACTCCATCACAGTGATGGCCATTGATCCCACTCAATTCAATTTACAGGATGGGATAAAGAAGCTCGGTATTGTGGCATTGGTTAGCTCAATCATTTCGGTAGCCATGTATTTGAAGAGCAGCCCTGTGCCGGATTAAGGTGGGGAGAAAGAAAAAGGGTTAATTTCCTTTTCCCCTATTCCTGATATACAGTTCATGGCTATCAATCGGAGTTTCTCTTTTCAGGTTTTCCGCTACCAGTTTTTTCCATAGGGGAGGTTTCGTGACACTTATGCCATTCCCACTCCATTCAATCCAGTAATTCCACCAAAGCCACCAGGACGGGGCTACGAGCGATGAGCGTTTGTCGGCCCGGAAGAGTTTGCTTCTGGAAAAGCCAGATTCGCCTGTATGCCCTGCACAAAAAAGCCATGGCCATACCTTAGAGGCCCTTAAAGGGTTAACCTTGAAGTATTTCCATATAATCATTGCTGACAGGCGTGCCCCCTTCTCCCAATGCCCCTTCTTCGCCTTATCATCACTCAAATACTGCCGGCCACAGATCCCGATGTCATGGAAGAGGATGCAAATTAACTCCCACCACGCCGGCCAGGACTTATATTCCAGCCTCCAGGCCATAAGAACCCATAGGGGATGCAGAAAGAATTGATGACAGCCAATCAGGTATGATTTAGTTCCTTCGGTCATGGTTAAAACAACCTCCATTGCAGTGTAATCTTTTCAATCCTCTCCTTGGCCATTTTGCTGTATTCCTCTGATAATTCTATGAGAATTGCCTTGCGCCGGTGCTTGTAGGCGACCAACCCCACGGTACCGCTACCGCCGAAGGGGTCTAAAATAACCCCACCTTCAGGGCAACCCGCCTTGATAAGGGGTTCGACTAATTTCTGTGGAAATGTGGCAAAATGTGCCTCACTGAAAGCCTGCGGATTCACATCCAATCCGACAGGCTCATCCCCGGCGAATATCATGCCGTGGGGCGGGGCGATGCTCTGATAAAACAGGTCCGTGTTGCGGAAGTTTCGGGACCCCACAATATCACCCACTGCCGCGTGGAAGGACTCATTTGCCTTAATTCCACTTCCTGCAGGGGCGCTTTTAGGGGTTACACCGGGGAGCATATGCTTGAATGTTTTTGCAATGGTTTGATTTCCGGGGCCCCCATCGGCCCATTTATGGTGATCGCTCCTTCCTCGAGCATAGCGCCTATGGGAATCCGGGGAGGCTTGCAGTTTGATACTTTCCATATCAAAGTAATATTTCTCAGATTTTGAAAGCAAAAATACATACTCGAGGGCGGAGGCAGGGCGATCGGTGACGCTCTCTGGCATGGCCGACCTTTTTAGCCAAGGAATTCCAGACCTTAGCCACCATCCATCATCTCTCAGGGCGAATGCCACGGCCCACGGAATTCCACAAAGGTCCTTTGGTTTTAATCCCGAAGCCTCGAGGGTGGATTTATTTCCTCTGTTCAATGGATGTGCACCAGCCTCCTTTTTATTTTTTCCTAGACTCGAGGGCCCCCCGCCAGGATTGAAGCATGAGCCTTTGCCTGAAGCGTAAGAATCCCCCAAATTCACCCAGCAAACGCCATCCTTCCGCAAAACCCTTCTCACCTCCCTAAATATCTGGACGATATGCTGGATGAATAGCTCCGGGGTGGGCTCAAGGCCGAGCGACCCGCGCCAGGCATTGCATTTGAGGCAGAATTGGCCTTGGGATACCGTTTCTCCTTCCATTTTCTTTTTTCCCATGCTTCCGCCTTTAGGATTTATTAAGTCAACACCATAAGGGCTTCTATCCGCTGTGCTTTCCTCCCCCCACTCATGCTCCCAATCAGGGTCACATTCTCCTTGATAATCCCACACAATCGGCTCAAGGCCATAGTCCCGGAGGCCCCAATACGGTGGCGAAGTCACGCACATCTGGCAACTTTCAGCCCCCATACCAGCTAATACCTCCAGCACATGGCCGTTTAGAATCGTGATTCCTGCGTTTTGATAAAATGGGGTCATGAGGTTTCTCCTGGGAAGTCTCGCCAAACCTGAATTGCTCCAGAGATGGCCCGCTCGATATGGTCCTCAGTCACCGGGTCAGTCCCGAACACCTCATCACTCCACATCCTTTCATCAAGGCGCTCCGTCAACCATCCACAATGAGGACAGTTAATCCATGCCTCAATTGCCCCACATGATTCCAATTCCTCTGTTTCCGGGTTTTCGTTCTCATATTCTCGCTCGGCATAGTGAACAGAAACAACGACATTACATTTGGGGCATTTGCGTTCACTCTCTAATACTCTATTACCATAAATTCCAGCCCACATAGATTATCCTCCTGGGAAGTCTTGCCGGACCTCCGGGTACAGGGCATTTTCCTTGATAAATACCGGCACGCCCGCCTCATCACATTGCTCAAGGATGCTCTTTACCCATTCCGGCTTGGGCGGGACTATTTTGTTTCCGGGGAGGGAGAGGCCGCCAATAATGACCCAGTGGAGTTTATTTCTTCTTGTAATTCCAGGCATACAAGAATGCCTCACACAGTCACATTCTGACATCCTCGACCCAATAACGCCTTTTCCTCCACATAATTCACAGGGTGCCCATAGATAATGACTTAAATCAATCGGCCCCAAAAGTGGCTCCAGCGAAAGGAACCTCACAGCGGCGGGGATCTTGAGGAGGACCGGGATGCGCTCATCGGCTCGTTGCTGGTTCTCGGCGGTACAGCCAGACCAGACGTTGGGCCAAGCAGAAGAACCATATCGACACTTAAGGCGATCAAAATATTTTTTCATTCGGCTTGGTCTCTTGGTAAGAATTAGGAATGTGTGATGAATGTAATCAAATCCTATTCTCCAAAATACTTTGTCAATCCACTCTTGAGGCACCTCATCGTGGAAAAGATCCCCCATTGAACAAAGAAATATCTTTTTAGGTTTTATCCACTCTGAGGGCTTATCAAGTCTTTCCGGGTGAAACGTCACCCTGAACGGCTCATCCCTGGGATAGCCAAATCGTCCCTTGAGGCGGTTGGCCATACGGCGGGCGTAGCAAAATCGGCAGGCTTCTGAGTGGTGGCCATCAGGGGGGTCACATCCGGTTACGACGTTCCAAACTTCATCACACCAAGATATTTTCGTTGCCATCACTTCCTACTCCTCAACTTCGTGTTTTCACCACGTAGGCCACGGATAACATTTTCCATCCTTGCCCTATCCTCCTTGAGTTTTCGGAGCTCACCTACCGAACATACCGGACACTCAAAATCACTATCGGCCATTATATATGGGACTGCATAGGCGTGGCCGTTGTAGCAAATTTTAACCTTCAATGTTATTTCGATGTTTATATCTTCCATCACTTCTCCCTCGGCTTGTTAATGGTTTCCAAAAGGTTTTTCCTCGCTTCAGGGATATCTTCAACCATAATCCAACTGCTCGTATCCCACTCCGAATGATACCTGGACATCCCGCAATCTTCACAAACCTCAATGACGCCGCCATCAGGCCAATCTTCGTAATGGGTTTTGCTATGAGAACACTTTGCGGGCATCAATCCTCCAATTTAATCAGCCGTGAAGCCTGGAACGATTACTCGGTCGCCTTCTTGCATTTAATTATCCTTCCCTTCTTCATAGCCTTTTTCATGCCCTTCATTCCACTCTTCATCGAGGCACGTTCGACAGGGTGTAACCCATACCCCTGATTGTGTGTGGCCTCCATCAAGTTCTGTAAAACATTTTTCACATTTTATTGTAATTTCCATCTCACCCTCCGATATAAACCGGCCTCCCCGTGATCTCCTGGATCTCTTTTTTGAATAGTGCGGCGTCTGCGTTCCCGGTGCTGAGATGCAGTAAATGAATCTCCTGAACTGCGCTCATGTCGTTGGCCCGGAAAAAGGCCTTCGCCGTGTCAAGTGAAAGATGATTTCTAATCACATTTTTTGCGATTGCCATGTCGGAGCCCTGCCGGACGTTGGCCCGTAGGATGTCCATGTCGAAGTCGATCTCTACCATTAGGTGGGTGAGGCCTGTAAAGACTGGCCGGATGCATAGAGTGTCGGTCACGAATGCTAGTTTTTCCATCCCGGTGGCAAGGAGAAAACCCACAGGCTCGGCGGCGTTATGGAAGGTTTCAAAAGGTTTAATCAGCCAATTTCCGACTTGGAATTGTTTATCTGCTTCAATGACGTGGACCCTATGGCCGGACACCTTCAGGGCCTTCGCCGTACCCTGGGTCATATAGCAGTCAACTCCGCATTTCATGAGGTCCCTGACTCCCCTGCAATGGTCCTGGTGTTCGTGTGAGATAAGGGCAGCCGTAATGTCACAGAGCCTATGATCCAGGCATCTCTTGATTTGCTTGATAGGGACACCTGGATCGATTAAAAGGTCGTCAACTCTGTAGAGGTTTCCCGCTGAGGAGCTATGGAAGGTTTGGATTTGCATGTAAATCCATTATATCATTCAAGGCTTCACAGTCTTTACATTTAGGTTCCGGTACCGGCATAGGTCCATCATAAATTTTCCGCGCTCTCTCCAGGAGAGGATCAAGGCTGTCGATGTCGAGCATGACCGGGAGGTAGTGGGGGAGGAAGGTCATTTTGAATATGTCGGGATGTCTGCCGTTTATTACCACCTGCGGTTCATCCGTTGCCGGCGTCATGTAGATAAGAGAAAGGCTGTCTACCGTGAGCCCCAAATCTTCCGCGATCCGGGCGTAGCCCTGCACCTGGGCTCTATACATCGGGTATAGCTTGTCCTGGTTCGCTGTGTACTTCGCTGTCTTATAGTCCGGGATATGGATACCCCCGGGGTTTGTTAGAAGATCATCGGCCCCCCCGGATAACGTGATGCCGAACTCCTTGATCTCCGTCCTGAATTTCGACCAGTGGGGTACTTTCATGTAGCCGTTGATACTGAGGTCTTTCAGAAATTGAGGGCAGTCAGCGTCTCTAATCTCGCTGGACATGAGGCGGTCAATCCATTGGTGAACGATCTTTTTTGTGTATGCATCAATGGTGCTGAAAATGCCGGGGAATATCTGCCAGGGTATTTTCTTGGAATGCAGCTTGATCCAGAAACACCTCTCGCAGAAATCCGGCATTGCGACCTGGCCTAATACTTTCGCACTAATTTGAATTTGTTCCATATCTCTCCTTTCAAGCCCCCGTTTTGACTAAGCGGGCCGGGGGCGGGCCGTTCTATCTGTTGGTGATCAGGACTAATTCCCCTGGCGTGATCAGCCTGTAGGCATTCTCGAAGGTCGCCTTTGGTGACCATGATTCATACCCGTCCTCATATACCACATGATAGCCAGGTTGATTTTGCTGGTCCTCCCCTTCAGCATGCTCCATCTTTTTAATAGTGGTTCGGAATGTCAATTCATCCATCGGTTCTCCCTTGATAATCTTTGCTCCAATGTAATTGTCCATCGATCTCTCCTTTCAACCCCCTTTTGCTATGCGGGCAGGGGGCGAGCCGTCTCTGAGGTTAACTTGCGAGTGACCGGCTACGTAAGGAGCCTACCCCGGTACGCAGATGGATTTTTTAAGGCTATCCATGTATACAGCCACCCGCAAGCCTAATTAAAATCCCGGTTTTTGTTCTGCCTTGTCGAGTTCCTCGCTCATCTCATCAACGGCCTGCTTAAACTTCTTTCTTATTGAATCGAATTCCTCTTCGGGAATCTTCCCAATTGTCCTTTGACCCAGGATCTCCTTGTATTTGTTGAGGCCGATAATGTTGGCCGCCTTTCTGATGTCGTCGGTGAATGCCCTTCGCTCGGGGGTCGATGTTTCGGGCGCGGCCACCAGGAGATCATCCTCCGGCTCGATGGATGTCATTTCCCCTGCTGCTTTGCGCTCTTCAACGGTGTCGACAGGGTCGATGTCGATGGTCTCTTTGTTGGCGTTCTCTTCAATCTGCATGGCCGCGTTGTGTTCAACCTCGACGAACTCCGCACGTTTGACAGATTCAAGAAGCACCCTGTCGGATGAGGAGTTAATGATCGGCTTACAGGCACGGTTGATCACCGTTCGTTTGCAAAATTCTACGGGATGCTTGGCATGATTGGAGCCTGGTTTCACATTTCCCTTTTCATCAATCGGTTTCATCTGGGACTTTGACCATGATTTCTTTATTTCCTCAAAGGCCATGATTTCAGTTTTCAGGATTTCACCGTCCTTACTGATGACCATGCAGTAAGCGCCCTTAATATCTCCTTTCTTGACTGATTCTAGGGTTTGCTTATGACTCACGATTTCCTTTTGGCCACGCTTGATCTCGTAGACAAGCTCGTCTTTTTCATAGATGATTTCCGCGATGATTCCCTCCTCGGCGATTCGGGGGTCGACCCGCTTGGCAACGGCCATGGCCCCGAAATAGGATTGGCTCCATGTGAGCAGCTTTCCGTAGGCGATGAAGTAACCTTGATCTTTTGCCGGGTTCAGACCGCTTACCACCATATCAAGCAAGCTATTGGCAATGCTGGCCTTTGTGCAAACGCCTTCATCTAAGACCGGCTTATCAGCCTTGTTCTTGACTCCCTGTAAAATCAGCCACGCCGATTGGAGGGCGTTTTGGGGGCTGTAATCCTTCGGGAAATGGATCTGGCCGCCTTTCTGCATGGCCACGATCCGGTTCATGGTTTCCCCCACTATGTTGTCGTAGGGGGTGATGGCTTTGGCTTCCGCTTGTTTCTCATTCATGGTGTTTTCTCCTTTTTTTCAAATTTGCGTAATGCTTTTATTTCATTTTCCGTTAAATCTTCAAGCGCATAATTGGGGTCTAAAACCTTATGGATACCCCATGCTAAGTCAGTATATTCCTGGGGGGCACCTTTTTCTTTTGCTACTTTATCAATGGCGGCCCCCAGGATTGATTTGTCTATCCTCTTGGCATAGTCAGACCATAGACGACATAAAAATTTAATCAATTTCCACCTCCATATGCGGGCAGTCCTTGTCTACCAACAATCTAAAGATTTGAGACTCGATCGCCATAGGCGCTGTGATGCCCTGGGCCTCATCTATCCACACGGGGCCCCAGAAATTGTAATGTCTGGAAAGTGTTTGAATAGCGTCCAATCCCACATTGATCTTTTCGCTATTGCTTAATTCGGTAGAACCATCCACCATCGGAATACAGCATTCCTCAACTTCACCATTCACGAGGATGTTGAACAGTTTCCAGTGTACCAGTTCGAAACAGGCATTGATTTTATCCTCCAGGGCATGGGCCTTGGTGACAATGAATCTGTTCATGAGGGAAAGCTGGCTCTCCATCCCCTCAATAGTAGCAGATAAGTTTTTCTCCTCTTGCTTCAGCTCCTCAATCCGATCTTTGGTTTTCTCCGCCGCATCGAGCGCGGCCAGTTTTTTCTGCTCTTCCCGGCGCTCGGCTTCGAGTTCGGTAGTGTCGGATTTGGGGCCCGCTTCGATCCTGGATTGCAAGACCAATATATCGCTTTGTAGCTTCTCGATGTGTTTTGGGTATTTTGGCGCGACCACTTCAGAATCCTTCTCTAAGCCCTTCAGATTCATCTCCAAGCCGGTGACCGACTGTTTAGAATTGTTCATTGAATGGGTCGTTTCGCGGATTAATATCTTGTGGTCATCACAATCAGCTTTGAGTTCTTTGCCTTTCTGGTTGATATCGGTCAATGTTTCGGCCTGGAGGCTGGCAAATCTAGCCCTGGTGGCCTCGATCTGGTCTTTAGGGAGGGGTTGGCTGCATGTGGGGCAGATTTCGTCGTACTGTGGCGATTTGGCGGCTTCCTGGGTGAATGAGATACGGAGCCCTGCCATGGATTCTTCGTTTTCCTTGATTGTCTTGCCCCAGGTATCGATATCGATCTGGCTCTCCCCAATTTCCCGATTGAATCCCCGAATCTCGGATTTAAGTTTAAAAACCTTCCCGGCCGACTTTTGTTCCTCATCGTATGCCGCGACTCTAATGTCCGCCTGGGCCTCCGAGAGCTTAACCTGGGCATTGGCCAGTTGCTTCCGGTAGCCGGCCAGCTCGGTATTGTCCCGGACCTTCTCAATCTTGGCGTCGATGTGCTTAATGTAGGCCTCAATGGCAGGGAGGTTCTTTGCTTCAAATCCTAAATCGATGGTTTTGATAAGTTCCTCGATCCCTGGCTCTATTCTATCTCTACGTGCCTCTGTTAATTTTATGCTTGCTTTTAACGCCTTTTTCTGATCATCAACGGAGCGGGACCCTAAAATTTCTGGCAAACTCACAAGTTTAGGATCGGAGTTGATTATGTCCTCATCAGATACTTTGTCAGGGGGTAGGTTAAAGAGGATGTCCCGGCGTACCCTCCAGGGAGCCTTGTTTTTGTCCTCCTTGTCTTTGAGGTTTTTTGAGTTAAAATAGCCGGGGAGTGTGACTATTTTGAATATTTCCTCATTTATCAAGTCGCTCATCCACCTATCCCATCTCTTTTTCTGGACCCCTACGCCGTCAATCCAGTAGTCCGTAGTGTGGCCCGTTAAGAGTCCTTTCTTTTTCAGCCATGTCTCCTTGAAAACTCTTTTCAATCTGACTTCCATGCCATCTATTGTGATTACAGCCTCTTCAAGGGTTTCGAGATGGTGTATTTTTTGACCCCTTTCGTCCAATGGTTGCCTTGCAAAGTCGGTCTCGCCCTTCATATTCTTTCCGAACAATAAATCACGGAAACCATCACCTATTGAAGTTTTCCCTTTTCGATTCTGCCCCCGGATGGTTGCGTTTTTGCCATCAGGGTTGAATTCGAATAGGGGGACCCCCTTGAAGTTCTTAAGAGTTAGCGTGATTAACTTTACTGTCTTCATTGCCTTCACTTTCCTCCTCCTTTCGCCTGTGCACAAGCGGGACCCACTGGCTTATGAAATAGCTTGGGCCGTCGCCGCATGGGCATTGGTAGGGATCGTTGTGTATGGTGTCACATCCCGAGCACCATTTTGCCGACGCCAGGGACATCCTTACCGTTTCTGCCATAAGTCCCCTCCTCCTCGCCCCCTCCCTCTGCGCTGGGCTTTTATACCCAAGGAAGGAGGCCGTCATTGAGTTTGTAATGTTGGGTTGTGAAGTTAACAGGTTAACAGGGCTTCCCGGCTACTCTCACTCTATCGCCGGTCGTACAGACCCGCTGGACCGTTATCCTGGAGCCACACAGCAAGCATTTCATTGTGAGGCTCGTGAATGCAGATTAAACACGCATCCCCGAGTCGATTTTCTAGTATCTGAGATGTGGCGGAGTCCCACTATACCCGATAATCTTGATTTCCCTGCCAAGGGACCGATGGCCCCTGATCATCCTGGTGGTCTCATCTAATGGCACGTCAGTGATGTCCACCACTAAAGGGGTCGCCTGATCTGTGAAAATTATGAGATAGATTTTGTTCATGGTTTCACCTCCTTTTCTTTACAAGCTCGAGATTCATGCTCACCTTGCCCGTTATGGTGTTGAACTTCCCGAAGCCGTTGGCCACCATCTGGTATTTCGGGTAGACAAGGTAGAATACGGCCCCGGCTGCTATGAAGATGAAAACCCACTTACAAACGTCCAGTATTCTCTCTTTCATAAAAGTCCCTCACTTTCTCCCTTATGAGAATTCCACAGATGGCGCAGATAACTTTCATGGGGCCCCCTATCTTTCATGGAAAACAGGATCTATCTTTTCTAATCTTCCTGCCGCTTGCTTTAGAGAGATTGACATTTTCTTTATTTCATCGGGCTGTTCGACTAATTTCGTTAATTGATCATATAGTTTGTCAATTAATATTACATCTCCGATGTCAAACTTACTCTTGTTGTAATAATACCCTGTCAGCTTTTCAAGTTCCTGCTTTTGGATAGAGACAATGTATCCATTATTTGTTTCGCCGATTATTTTCATGATTCTCCTTTCCCCCTCCGAAGAGGGGGCATTGAACTATTCATCCTCGGTGAAAAGCTCTTCCTGGATGGGAACCATCGTCATTTGCACGGATTTGCCTTGCAGGCCGACCATCGTCCTGATCGTGTCCGCACTGGTGGGCATTCTGACGCTAAAGATATAAAATCGGTTGCCTTTCCTTCCCACCTTGCTGGTTAAATCCGTAATCATTCCCTTGATTTGTAAGTCTTTTGGCATGGTTTCACCTCCTTTTTTACCCCCGTTTTATCAAAGAAGGGCCGGGGGCGGGCCGTCAAATGTTTTCCTGTCCTCACGAATAAGATTAATTTATGGGATTTAGTTTGTCAAGAAAAAATGTGAGATGTTTCAAAATAAATGTATTGACAAAAAAGAAGGGGGGGAGGTATAAACAATCCATGAGATTAAATACAGATAAAATATTAAAGGAAATGGACCGATTACGGTGGTCCAGGTATAAACTGGCGCAAGAAATGGACATAGCAAACCAAACGGTTTATAAAATATTAGTTAGTGATGTGAGAAAGGGGAATGTCTCATATACGTTTAAAACCGTTGAAAAGTTTGCTAAAGCACTCTCAATCGATCCTAAAGACCTGATTATCTG
>LAZR01001502.1_pt1 | contig 14755 bp, 7 predicted proteins | sample 329461 | NCBI WGS metagenome assembly LAZR01 (sample SAMN03002196, study PRJNA259156) | marine sediment metagenome | biome: sea floor; feature: Hydrothermal impacted sediments; material: marine sediment; isolation source: Loki non-amplified sample from Loki's castle hydrothermal vent sediment ...
ATTAATTTTACTTCTTCACTTTTTGCCATATCACATCATTATAACAGTAATTTACAACAGAAATTTTTAAATATTAGGTATGATAATGAAAAAATGGTATTAATTATTAGTAAACTTTAATAAAATTATCGCTGAAATATCTAAAATAAATAAAAAAGATAAATAACAAATTATGATACCAAAAGAAGTAGAGCATCTGTTTCAACCTATAACAATAGGAGATGTTGAAATCCCCAACAGGATAATGATGGCTCCTATGAATACGAGATACGGATATGATGGATATGTTACAGATCAATTAGTAGATTATTACATAGAGCGGGCTAAGGGAGGTGCTGGCTTTATTTGTGTAGAAATGGGGATCGTAGATTACCCTGTTGGTAGTACTGCAGGCAAAGGGATGATCGCCACTGATGATGACAAGTACATCCCAGGGTTACAAAGATTAGCAAGTGAGATTAACAATGCAGGATCTATTCCCATGATAGAGCTCTCATATGGTGGACGATATTGTCACTCAGGGTTAACCGGTATGCAACCAGTAGCACCATCACCTCTTCCAGGTTTTAGAGGTAGAGGAGAAATGCCTAGAGCGTTAACGACAGAGGAAGTTGAAGAGTTAGTTGAAAGATTTGGTGAATCTGCAAGAAGAAGTGCTGAAGCGGGTTACAAGGGAGTATTGTTGATGGGATCAACAGGATATTTAATAAGTCAATTTGGCTCGCCTCTTACAAATAAAAGAACAGATCGATTTGGAGGGAAGACTCCTGCGGAGCGTGCAACGTTTGTTGTTGAGATAATTAAAAACATAAGAAAAAAACTTGGCAATCAATTTCCCATTATCTATAAAATCAGTGCTGAAGAATATATTGCTGATGGTACGACTCTTGAGGATTCTCAAATAATGGCTAAAAGGGCAGAACAAGCAGGTGTTTCTGTAATTCATACATGGGCTGGATGGCATGAATCACCAAAACCAATGTTGCCAATGTGCGTTCCAAGAGGTGCCTTTGTCTATTTAGCAGAAGCAATGAGAAAGACTATAAAGGTTCCAATAATGACAGGTGGGAGAATCAGTGATCCCCGATTAGCAAGTGACATTATAAGAGAGGGAAGGGCAGATTTAGTTCATATGGGACGTCAATTTTTAGCGGATCCCTATTTTCCAAAAAAAGCAATGAAAGGTGAATTTGATGATATTAGACTGTGTATGGCATGCTGCCGCTGCTTTGATGCAATTGTTAAGGGTAGACCTGTGGAATGTTCCGTAAATGCGGCTTTAGGGAAAGAAAGTGAACCACTACAGAAAGCAGACAAATCAAAAGAAATTCTTATTATTGGCGGAGGGCCAGCTGGAATGGAAGCAGCAAGAGTTGCAGCCATTAGAGGTCACAAGGTATCTCTATGGGAAAAAAATGATTATTTGGGAGGAAATTTAAAAGTAGCGTCATTAGCGCCGCATAAAGAGGAAACAAAGACAATTATAGATTACTTAACCTACCAAATGAAAAAACTGAAAATTAATATTAGGCTAAATAAAAATGCGACAATTGATTCTTTACTGAATGAAAATTTTGATGAAATTGTTATTGCGTCAGGTGCAAAACCCATTACACCTGATTTACCTGGTGTAGATGGAGAGAATGTAGTTCTTGCTGTTGATGTTCTAAAGGGTATAGAAGTTACTGGGGATAAAGTTTTGATTATGGGAGGGGGTATGATTGGTTGTGAAACAGCAGAATTCCTAGCATCCCAGGGAAAGAATGTCTCAATTATTGAAATGTTGCCTAAGATCGCTCGAGATATTGGTCCTACTACCAGGTGGTCAGTTACAATGCGAATAAATCGTTGGGGGATTAAGCAACACACTTCTGCAAAAGTTATTAGAATCACAATTGATGGTGTAGAGATCGAAAGGGAAGGAGACCTCGAGTTAATCGAAGCAAATACGGTTGTAATTGCTGCAGGTATGGAATCTAATAGTGAATTGGCTGATAAATTGAAAGGATCACGCCCCAATATACATGTAATAGGAGATAGCTCACAAGCTAGGAGGATGTTAGACGCTATTCATGAAGGATATGCCCTAGGTCAAAAACTTTAGGTAATTTAATAAAAGTTTAAATAAGTGAGTTCAAAATTACGTTCTCTTGGTTTTCTATTATTTTTTTTTTACAAATCTGTTCACGAACTTTTAGCAAACCATATTATAACTTTTCTTAACAAAAGCTTCAAACTATGGAAAATAATTTAAATGAAGAATTATTACTCTATAAATTTACGGTAGTAAACAACACTGAAAACTCATGACTACTGCGAGAGGTAAAATAACAACTAAGAAATCTGGAAATGGTGGTTATAAAAGTGCTTGGATCTACATTCCAAGCAAGGTTTATAAAGATAAGTTATTTCCATTCCAGGATAATGAAGAAATAATAATTGAAATAGAAGAAGACTCTTTGGTAATAACCAAAAATGATGATCTCTCTAAAATTCTAAGAGATTTTGAAGCTAAAAATGCGACACTTCCAAAATTATTAGAAATTAAGGCTGTAGAAAATAGAAATCAACCATTTCTTTACTTTAAGGATGAGACCTATTCATATCAAGAGATAAATAGAAACTCGAATAGAATTGCACATGGAATTTTAGATTTAATAAAGGATTTGGACCTAAAAAAGCCTAAAGTTTCATTATTAATGAATAATTGTCCAGAATTCATCTTTTCCTGGTTTGGAATAATAAAAGCTGATAGTATTTTTGTACCGCTTGATAAATCATGGAAGGATGATATATTATTATATATACTGGATGATAGTGATACTGAAATTTTAATTTTAGACTACGAATTCCTCACAAATTTTAGGAAAATCGAAGAAAAACTCCACAAAATAAAGAAAGTTTTGATTAGGAATTCACCACCAGATTTCGAGTTTAATGATAAATACAAAAATTATCTATCGATTTTTACTTCAAATGGTGATAATCCGAAAATGAACATATATCATGATGATCCTATTGAAATTTTATATTCTTCAGGGATCAATGGAATCCCTAAAGGAGTTCTTTATAGAAATGTTGTGTTAGCGGGTATAACAATAGGATTTGAATTAAACCAAATAGGTTTTCATAATGAAAGCACAAAATTATATTGCCCTTTACCCTTATCTCATGGAGTTACCCAAATGTTTGCGTTAGTTCCTTCGCTTTTTTATGATAAATCGATTATAATTACTGACGGTTTTAATGGTGCAACTTTTTGGGATGATATTAAAAAATATGAGCCTTCATGTTTCTGTTACTTTGGTGGATATTTGACTAATTTAATTCATCAGAAAGCTAAAATTAATGATAGGATTCATACTATCAAATTTGCATTTGGTCTTGGTGCTTTAATAGATACATGGAATGCGTTTGAAAAAAGATTCGGAATCCCTCTATATGAATGTTGGGTACATAGTGAAGGAATTGCTATAACTATGAATAAAATAGGTTCTAAGGGAGGTAAACTTGGGTCAATTGGCAAACCATTAGATTTTCTAGAATTTAAAATAATAGATTCAGAGGGAAATGAATTATCTCCAGGACCTGACAATATAGGTGAGATGGTGTTTAGAAGAAAATCAAGAGTCATCTTTGAATATTATAAAAAACCAGAAAAGACAGACGTAAGAATAGGTGATAATAATTGGGTTTATACAGGAAATTTCGGTTATAAAGATGATAATGGATACATCTATTTCAAAGGGCAAAAAATGGAAGTTATTCAAAAGGGAAAAGAAACAATTTATCTCAGAGATATCGAACGTGTAGCAAATTCTCATCCAAATATTATTGAGACTGCTGTTATACCAATAAATAATGGAAATAATTCCAAAATAGAATTTAAAATTTTTGCGATTAAAACTAAAAATCATTCAATGACACAGGAAGAATTCAGTGATTATTTATATCGTAATCTATCTTACTACCATGTTCCACGGTTTATCGAATTCAGAGAAGATTTACCAAGAGGTCCTGGTACATATTTCTTAAGAGATTTTTTTAAAAAAAGAGTGGGATAAAAAAAAGTCAAGTAGACCTATTTAGGATACTTAAATAAATCCCTAAAATAATTAAAAACTTGAATTTACGAACGTAAAAAATATGTTAGCAAAACGAAATAAAAAGAATTTAAATTTCTAAATTAATTTTACAAATTACTTTAAGGACGTAAAAAATATTAAAATAGGTGTTTATTCCATATGAAAGCTGAAAAACAAATTGAGTCGAACACAGTTAATGAAAAGGGATTTGTAAAAATAGATTGGGGAAGACAAGGTGGTGTCATATTTGCTTATATTGTTGTTCTCTTGGGTTATTATGGAATCATTGCTAATACAATGTTGTATGATTCATATGGACATTGGATCTCTTTTGTTGATATGGATAGAACCATCCTTTCTTGGACATATACCACCTATTTAAATAGTTACTTCTTACCCGCCTTATTGTTGTTTGGTGTATGCTTCTTATTAACTTATAAAGAGGACATCCCTCAATATGGAATTAAAGCTTCTATTTGGTTAGTACCAATTCTCGCCGCAGAAGGATTCATCTTTTATGCTATAATGTTTGGTTTTACTGTCGAACCACTCATTCTTAGATTTGGAACGATTGAAGGCTATGTTGACTTAATAATCTTATTTGCTTTAGCCATTTCTGGTGCAGTAAGTGGGATGAAACTTAAACAATTTAAAACAAAAACAAAAAGCGTTTAATCTCTTATTCTTTTAATTTTTTCGAGCATCAATTCTCATGAAAGAAGGATTCATCTTTAATGCTGTAATGTTTGGTTTTTAGCTAAATTAAAGAAAAAATTAATAATAAAATCCTTAATTTGCCACAAAATTTTCCTCTTTATATACCGTCATTTTCTAGGGGGATCAGTGGATTGAAATATAAACAATCCAAAACACAAAGAAAAAGCGTTAAATTTGTTATCCTTTAAAGTGGGTTTTTATAATTTGGAAAGATTAAAACCTAACTGCCAGATATTTGTTTTAGTCTTTCAAAATTAAATTACTGTTTCAATAAAATAAGAATAATAAAAAAAAGTAAAAAATTTAATTTTTATTTTTACAAACTTTGAAATTTTATCAGAGTTTTTTCTTTCTCATTAGTGCATAGACAATGCCAAGTATTGATATTGCTGAAACCGTCAATGTAATGAGTAGGGGTGCTCCAGGAATTAATGGAAAATCGTCAGTAAGACCTACATACTTCAAGAAATGATTTGAAATACCTCCATATAGGCCAGATAAGTATCCTTCCTTGTCTTCTACCATCCATGTCTCAAAATCTTTCCACAATGCAAATCCTTCTTTAGCTTCATATAAATACATCACTGCATATTTGTCATTTTGCTGTATATCCGCGATTTGTGAATAATACTTTTTTCTCTCAGCTGGTGATGAGGTTGCTATACGATCGAAAATTAGATCGACTCGTGCATCAAAGTTAAATCCGAAATTACCCCAGTAATGGTAACTTGTTTGCACGCCAGGATCGGAACCAGTGCCTCTCCATCTGCCTCTATCAGGGTCAACATAATGCCAGAAAGTATTTAGGGCAGGTGTATCATGAGGCATATGTTCATCCATTACCCAACCACCACTTGACCAAAGACTGTGTTGACCATCGAAAGTTGTCAAATGACCAATTCGTACAGTATCCCAAATTATTGTCGCTACCTTATTATCAACATCATCTACTAAGGCTACACCAATAGATTTTAAGGATGTTTGAAGTACATCCTTCACTCCTCGATGAGCGGAATCCCAGTAGAAGTTAAGGGTGTAGATCGGATTGGTATCCGCGACCAATATCCAATCAGCATCCAGACTAGTTTCGTCTAAGCCTCTAGCTGCACAGAGTTTACTGAAGTTATAGAGATCGTTATTAGGTTTATAAGACGCATTGAATTCATTATAAGTATTAAATACTTCTCCTGAAGTATCTGTTTCAGTCGTAAGTAAAATTTCTCGAGCTTTCGTTACATTATAGTCAGCAATATCTACACTATCATTATAATATAAATTTGCTGTTCCTATGATACCACCATTTCGGACTGCGCGATCATTTAAAACGGTACCTATCATAAGATCATAATTAAACGCAAAACTCATCGCTTTTCGCATTGCTTGAGGAACACCGTTAGCCGTTTCATTACCAGACAGCGGCCAACCTCCCGGTGATCTTCTCCATGCATCCCACTCAGGCCAAGCCCACCAAGTTTCATTGATGGCATTTAGAACTATGTTTGTTTTATATTCTGAAGCTGCTGATTGTTCATATCTAATATTAGTAGCTGACGTTATAGCATTATAATCTAATGGCTGAAACATCGAATCCCAAGCATAATCTATTGCATGTGTAAGCATGGCAGTATTTTGGGCATCGGCACCTAATTCACCAGCGGGGAACTTGATTACTTCAACTCTATCAATATCAAACCACCCATCAGCTTCAAGTGCGGTTTTATTCCAATAGTTCTCATTTTTAATCAGATGTCCCCCTGGTGGTGTACCTGTTTCATCGTGCTCTACATATATGTAGGGTCCGGTACCAATCATATGATCGACTATCGAAGGATTCGGGGTAGTCAAAGCGTCGTTATCATATCCATAAATACCATGGACCGTGTAATCATCTTTATACTCTTGGTACGAAAGCATTGGATAATTCACAAAAGTACCCAATCCATCGGTATTCCAAGTGTTATGATACACCTTGATAGTTCCCCCTGATGCTTTGTTATCAAGGATCTCCACTTTAGCTACCTGTGGATATCTATCATACGGAGCATAGTGAAAAGCTGCTTGGGCTACAGTATCCCAACCACCATAAGGAGTTGGATTTCGAACAGTATTGTTTGGTAAAATAGTAACTCCGGGGTAATCGACTAGAGTATGAGTATCTCCAAGATCATACCATGCATAATCATTAACTCCAGGTATTAAGTCAGGGTTCGTGGGTGCACTAAGGTTAAGATTTACTGAATCATAGGCCGACATATTCCATGCGGCCGTCCAATAAGGCTTATTATCTTCTACTAGACTTGTGCCTAATAGATTTCCTTCTTCCTCCTCCCAAACATCATTACCTCGAGCTAGACCAGTATAATTCCCGTTAATAAGATGGACCCGATCGATATTCCATTTGAACACTGTGGCATTCCAAGCTGAACCGTCTGAGAACGTTACATTTTCTCTAAGCGTGAAAGTAGTTGACTTATATCCACCAGTATTATTGAAACCCACTGAGTTAGGATAGATATCGTACATTTCAAAACTCCAATCAGTAACTAAGATTCCTATCCATTCATCTCCTATTGGTTTATTTACACCAGCAGAAGAATAAATAGGTATCCCGATGGGATATTCAAGAGCGGAATATAAGTAAGATCCTACTAATGCATTGTACCAATCAGTAATCGCAGGATCCCAATCTCCTACCAATGACGCGGTAGATCTTTTAAAATTAACTTGCGTTCCTTGAGCCACGGTAAAACTGGGAAGAATTGGAAAGATTATTGACGATAATAACAGAAAGAAAGTTAGACTCTTTTTCGTTTTATTCATCTTTTTCTCCTTGTCGTTTACATTTTTTAATTTAGATACTTTTACTAAAATAACATCGTTAATAAAAGATAATATAAGGTTATGACAATTAACTATTTAAACTTTTCAAAATAAACCAATTACGAACGTAAATATCTCAACTTAATTCGTAATTATTAAATATAGTGAATTTCTTTTAAAATCAATATTCAACAATAAGAAAAAAATTATTCAACAATATTATATTTTAAAAAAAAAGCTCTATAAAGATTCAATTATAAACTTCTCTTTATTATTTTTTAATTAATCAGGAAAGGAGGAAAACAATGTCTCGTCAATCCCGAAATATGATAAAATACATCATAAAACGAATTTTATTGATGTTCCCAATCCTAATAGCAGTTTTAATATTTACTTGGGTTTTATCCAATTCCATGGCAATAAATCCCGATTTAAATAGAATAGAAGGAAATGTTCAAGAACCAGCAAAATATGTTCAAGAATTGCGAAGATCTGGTTTTTATGAACCTTGGTTTGTAAAACTCGGTATATATCTAGGAAGGTTCTTCACGGGTGATTGGGGTCAATCTTTTCTTATTGCTGAAGGAACACCAGTAATAACTTTAATAGCAGAAATATTTCCTAAAACAATCGAATTGATGTTATTTTCAATTATAATCGTTCCTATTATATCTATTAAACTGGGGGTTAATTCAGCAAAATATAAGAATAAACCCAGAGATACGTTAATCCGAGGAATGGCGATCATCGGAGCGGGATTTCCTGTTTTTTATATTGCCACTTTGATTCAGTTATTTATAGGTCTTACAATAAGAGATTTTTCACATGGGGGGATTTTTCTTGAAGTTTTATATCCTAATAATCCAATCCTGGATTCCCCAATTCCTAGTGGGGGTGTTGGTACAGGATTTAGACTAATTGATAGTCTTTTATATAATGATCAGATATATTTGTGGGATACTCTCCTTCATCTAATTCTTCCAGTATTTTGCATGATTTTTGTATCCTTATCTGGCCTCACCAGGCAGACTCGATCAAGTATGTTAGATGTTTTAGATCAAGACTATATAAGAACGGCGCGTGCAAAGGGTGTTCTGGAGAAGAATGTTATAAACAAACACGCTCTTCGGAATGCAATTCTCCCAACTAGTCATCTCGTTATTGGGGGAACTGCAGGAGCTTTACTAGGATCGTTATTCGTGGAAGTGACATTTAATTATACAGGTTTTGGATACACTATGTATATGGCAATAATAATGGGTGATTATTTAGTAATAAATGGGCTTCTTGTTTTTTCAACGATTGTTGTAATTTCAGGAACACTCATTGCAGATGTTGCCTATACGATTATAGATCCAAGGATTATTTATTAAAAAAATAAAGAAAGCGAGTGAATCGAAATGACCCAAAGTTCTCTAGAAGAAACTAAAGGATATCAATATCCAGCAGTCAAAAAAAAAGGATTTTCAAGATTAATAAAATTCTATTTAATACCTGGGTGGCGTGAACCAGAATTTACTGCTACTGAATTTGAAATTGGGAAAATTAAATCTAAAAGGAGATTATTTAGGCGTCTACTTACCCCTTTAACGATAGCGGGAATTGTAATGATTTTATTCATTGCTTTTTTAGGTGCGTTTGCTCCTTGGTTAACTCCATTTACAATAGAAAATTTAGTACCACCAGATTATCTTCCTGAGACACCTTATCTTCAGCCATCCCCACTCCATCCATTAGGTACTACAGAATTTGGATTCGATATTCTAGGAAGAATAATTTGGGGTTCAAGAACTGCACTAACAGCAGCAGCTCTCCCAGTTATAATTGGTACTTTGGGAGGTCTTGCAGTGGGAACAATTTCGGCATATTTTGGGGGAGCACTAGATTCCATAATAATGCGTTTTTGTGATTTTTGGTTTTCTTTTCCGGTGTTAATTCTAGTTATTATTGTTGCTCCTCTAATAGGAAATAGTTTATATAATATTCTAATACTTTTTGGTCTTTTTGGTATACCAGGAGCTACTCGATGGGTTAGAGCCCTAGTGTTGCAGGTAAAACAGAATGTCTACGTTCGAGCAGCAATAACTAGCGGAGCAGAAAAATTTAAAGTGATGTTTAAACATATTTTACCCAATGCAATGTCTCCTATCATCATTGGTTTCTTTGGATCAATGGGAGGTGCTATTTTAGGGTTTGTAGGCATTGCATTCTTAGGATTGGCAGATGAAAGATTTGCAGATTGGGGGACAGATATTCAATATGGAAGAGGTCAGTGGGGTGCTTACTATGCCATCTTTTGGCCCGGCTTGTTTATCGCAATTACTGCAATTGGGTTTATGTTAATAGGTGATGGATTGAGGGATGCATTAGATCCCCGATTACATATTTAAATAGAGGGGATTCTAAGATTATAGGAATAACAATTCTGGGAGTAGCTAATTACGGATATGCATTAATTGAAGCTATGGTCGGATTAATAGTTTTATTATTAATTTTATCTTTAATTATTAACTTTTCTTTTGAAAGTACAAATTTAAAGAGGACATATAGATTAAGTTCACTAGTAACCAGCCTAATTCTTTTTGGTATTAGTTTGGCTCTTAGAATGCTGTTTGAAACCTTAGGGATGTGGATATTCATTTTTAGGATTTTGAATGATGATCTATTATATTTCGCAATAATGGTAACAATATTCTTATTTCTCCATAAGCCCTTATTACGAAAATTTGGTTTTACCCAGGTTTCAAATGAACCCGAACCCCAAAATCAAACTTATAGTTTCAATAAAATTATTATTTTCCTTATCGGAATAGCATGGTTTATTACAGGGATTTCTCTCTCAATTTCAATCCTTGATATTTCGTTGATAGATCCCTATTTTCCAGAGTATTCTAGTAAATTTGGTTTAGGATTATTTTGGAGTTTTATCTTTGTCCTCATCTACATCATGGGTACTTCATTAATTAATATGACCTTATCAAATGAGAAACGAATATCAAAAAAAGCCCTAAAAAGTTCCATGTATGGAGCGGGAATTTTGGCATTTGGTTGTTGGTTTATCCAGCTTGTTATATTTGAAATTTACATTAACAAAGGGCTCGGGATCGAACTTTTCCAACAAGATATTCGAGTTTTAATTATTGTTATCTTTGGATTATATATTACCTTCTTTTTTAATTTGCTGAAAAGTAGGATATTACCAGAAATGAGTGAAAAAAGCTCAAAGAAAGTTGAAGAACTATTAATTTCAGAGTTAAAGAAGCAGTCGATTAATCATAATACTAAAGAAATAGAACTCGGATTAGCAGATCAAGATCCTTCTTACAATGGTAGTGAAGATAAAATTAGTCGCTTTCCTCAAGGGATTTCCCTAAAGTTTTATGCCTTTCTTTTAAAGAAATTTAATAAATCAGATGATTATTCCTTATCAGAAAGTCAATTTGATATAAATTCCAATAAAGGTATGGCGGGACTATTATTGATGATTTTGACGATAGGGACGAGTTTTGTAAGTTTGGTAGTTAGATTGCTTTTACCAAACGACCTGACAGGAGTGATTTTTCTCAGTTGTTTGTGTGCACTTTTCATGGTTGTTGGAGATTTATCTCTTATTTTTCTATTTAACAGGCTTAATCCTGTTGATAAAAGAATATCAAAAACATTATTTCAACAAACTATGCTTTTTGGTGGAACCTTTACATTTTGGTTGTGGATTATCCCATTCTTTGTTATTTATTTATATCTATTTATATTGATAACTGATATTATAATTTTGAATATAACATTCATTATCATTATCTCATTAATGATGCTTGCGTTAGGCACTAGGATTATGTGGTGGTATGCAACATCAATTAAAATGTGGGATGCAGCTACGAAAAAAGCACCCTTTGTTAGAAAAAAAGCTTTTAGGGTTAATTTAGGTTGGCTTCTTTTCAATATACCTCTTCGATTGGTTTTATTTATGTTTTTTTCAAATGCGGGGATTTACTCTTCTAGTCTTTTGAAGGATTTTTGGGCAAATGATGTATGGCCAACAAAATATGAACTACTTATTCCAATTTTATTAAATGAATTTATCATTATAGCTATTAATGTTATTATTGGAATAGTTATAGTATTAAAGGTGTATAAACGAAAATTAGGGGAATCTTTTAAATTTTTGATTTCCTCTCAAATAATTATATTTTTAATCACTATATTTATGAGTGTTTCCTTAGGTTTATTCCAATCGCTTATTATAACTTATCATTATAACTTTCAAGACCCCCGGACTCCATTAATTGTCGCTACAGGTATATATATCTTTTCAATTTTTGCTTTCTTAAAGACAAAATTAGACTCAGAAAGCTCTAGATCTGTAAAATTTGAAGATAAATTCCGTGCAGCTTTAAAAAATTATGATGACAAGACCCAGTTTCAAGATACCACTGTGGCAAGGGGAAAACAACCTATCTTAAATGTTCAAGATCTTACAACTTATTTTTATACTGAAGAGGGTATTGTTAGAGCTGTTGAAGGAGTTTCATTTAAAATATATGAAGGTGAGACTCTAGGCCTTGTTGGAGAAACGGGGTGTGGTAAATCTGTAACTGCATTATCTATCCTTCGATTGATTCGACCCCCTGGTGAAATTAAAAGCGGGAGAGTTTTATTTGAGGGAGAAGATTTACATCAAATGACTGATCAAGAGTTTTTAAAATATCGTGGAAATCAAATTACTATGATTTTTCAAGATCCTCTTAACTCGTTAAATCCTGTGTTTAAAGTTGGAGTTCAAATCTCTGAAGTATATCGACTTCACATGGAAGATGAATTACTAATTGAAGCTGCGAAGAGAAATACAAGTATTTATGATGTTGCTAGAAAATGGTCCCAAAAGCTTTTAAAAGATTTAAATATACCAATGCCACGAATAATATTTGATCGGTACCCACATGAATTAAGTGGGGGTATGAGACAGCGTATTCAGATTGCGATGGGTCTTGCTTGTAGCCCTAAACTATTAATTGCAGATGAACCAACTACAGCCCTTGATGTCACAATTCAAAACCAAATTTTAAAATTAATGAAAGACCTTAAGAAAAAATATAATACATCGATACTCTTTATTACGCACGATTTAGGAATAATTTCAAAAATGTGTGATAGGGTTGCGGTTATGTACTCGGGATTAATCGTCGAATACGGTGACATAGAAAAATTATTCGTGAAGCCATATCATCCATATTCGCGGGGGCTTATCTCATCTGTGCCAGTTGTAGGGAAAAAAAAGGAATTGCTTGAAGTGATACCAGGTATGGTACCAAATTTGATTTATCCACCTTCTGGGTGTAGATTTCATCCAAGATGTCAATATTGTTTTGAACCATGTGATTCAAAGATTCCTAAAAGTATAGAAACCGAGTCAGATTATTTTGTAGCGTGTCATCTTTATGACCCCGAATTCAAGGATCTCGCTGAGATCTCAATAAGTAAAGCAGAAAGTAACACCTCAGATGTAAGTATTTAATATAAGATTGATAGAATTATAATAACAAACTATTATTCAAAACCAATAATGGAGAAAAGGATTTAGTATGCAAATAATGCTCTCAAATTTAACAGTTGGATTTTTTATATCTGAAATATTTTTTGGATTATTAATATTTCTCTATGGGATATTTTTTGTAAGATCATATATGAAAAACAAAGAGTGGGGGGGGGATAATTCTCTTACTCCCGCAATTATTGTGAACTTGATATGGTTTGTATTAAGTTTAGTTTTTAAAGTCATAATACTCTCTTTTATAGGAACAAGCATTTTAGTTTCTGTTATTTCGGATATTATAAAAATTATAGTAGGGATAGCATTAACTTCATTTATAGTCTCGAAATATTACAATAAGCAGTTTACAGAGTCTTTAATACCCAGCGCTATTATTCAGGTTGTAATATATGCAGTAGCTTCTATACTAGGAATTTTTGTTAGTGTATCAAATTTCATGGTCAACGGAGATGAAGATATTTATGGGAGTGGTTTGACATTTTTTTTAATAGGTTTGATTTTATTTGGAGTTAACAGTTTTTATATAAATTCGGGAGTTAAAGCCCAGTTTATAAAAAATAGAAATACAATTATCTTGGTTACGATGTTACCAGTATTATTTTATTTGAATGATTTACTTGAATTGGCAGGAGACACGTACACAGAAGGATTTTTTACTAATCTGTTAAGGGGGCTAATAATTCTCCTTATACCAAGCACTATCGTAAAATTAATGGTTCAATCAACTTTAAATTTCGAGAAATACAGAGAACTCTCTATTCTTGAAAAAAATAAGAAATTATTAGAAGTAAAAGATTTAAAAGTCCATTATCCTTTAATTGGGGGAATGTTAAAAAGAACGTTTGGATCCGTTAAAGCTGTTGAGGGAGTCACTTTCCATATAAAAACGGGTGAGACTGTTGGTTTAGTAGGGGAAAGCGGCTGTGGAAAAACTACAGTTGCCTTGGCAATTTTAGGATTAGTCCCAAAAAAAGCAGGTGAAATTATTTTTAATGGTGAACCTATCCCAAATAATTTCACAAAACAATTAAGAAAAAAAATCCAAATAGTTTATCAAGATCCTGACGCTTCATTAAATCCACGAATGAAAATAGTTGATATCATAGCAGAACCATTGAGAAATTTAATGGGAATTACTAAGAAGGAGACTATAAGAAAACGTGTGTTCGAATTGTTAGAAGAGGTTTCCTTAAAACGGGAACATATGGATCGCTTTCCTCACGAGTTTTCAGGAGGTCAAAAACAAAGAATAATTATTGCAAGAGCGCTTGCTAGCAATCCAGAATTGGTAATATTAGATGAACCTACTTCTGCTTTAGATGTTTCTGTTCAAGCTCAAATTCTTAATTTGTTAAAAAGGCTGCAGAAAACTTATGGGTATGGATTTTTATTTATCACACACAATTTAGCTGTGGTTAATCACATTGCTGATAGAGTTGCTGTAATGTATCTTGGGAAATTCGTGGAGGTTGGTGATAAAAAGTTAATTTTTTCTAATCCTACCCATCCATATACAAAAGCTCTTCTCGCATCTCGGTCAGAAGTAAGTGCAGATGATCAACAAATAAGATTTGTATTGAAAGGG
>LAZR01001503.1_pt1 | contig 14753 bp, 12 predicted proteins | sample 329461 | NCBI WGS metagenome assembly LAZR01 (sample SAMN03002196, study PRJNA259156) | marine sediment metagenome | biome: sea floor; feature: Hydrothermal impacted sediments; material: marine sediment; isolation source: Loki non-amplified sample from Loki's castle hydrothermal vent sediment ...
CGCCTATGTTAATGAGATGATCGAGGTTGGTGGAGCCAACCTTCCAAAATCAATATCGACGGGTCTTGGTTCAAAAATTGGTAAATTACTGAAAGATCGTGGTACTACTGGAGTTGAAAACAGCTTAAAGATGATTAATGATGTATTTAAAGCTAAAACCACAATAAAACCATTGGATGACGGGATATTTGAAGTATCACTTAATTATAAATCAAATTTCTGCCCGCTTGGTGGAGAATTCAAACCAATTCGCTCAGAAATTATCCAAAACGCAATTTGTGTTCCTTATATTACTGCTATTCTTAATACACTTCACTCTGACTTAAAATTCACTGCAAAAGTAATAGATTGTATAATGAATTCTAATGAAAAAATTTGTAGGTACAAATTGACGACTGAAGAGAAAAAAACCTAAGAAAAAACACTTTTTATTAAAAACTTTAACTTTTAACTTTTTATTTCAAGCTAACGAGGACGTACATAACGGAAATAGTTTTGAGTATTGGTTTTCTAGATGGGTTTTGCTAAATTTCGGGGTTCCTTTTCAAAAAATTCAGCTTTAAAATTTTTTTATTTTATAATCCAATAGTTCCTTTAAGGTAATATATCTGTTGTCTATAAAGAGTTTACAATATAAAGCATCCCACAACTCTTTTTTTTTTACATCAAAGTTTATCTTTATTTTTTTTAAAAAGTTTTGAATGTCAGGTATTATTGGTTGAAGTAAATAATCATGAGTTTCGGAAAAATATCTTGAATAAGCTGAAAAAGACCTAAATAGATCCACATAAAAAGGGATATCTTTGATATTTATAGCCTTTTTGCTCAAATTTGTTGTGTCAGAAAAGATTTCATACAAATCTTTAAATTCATCATAATTAAAGAATTGCAAATAATCCCCCTCCAGCAAAAATAATATTTTTCTATTATTTTGCTTTTTAAACATCTCGATAACAACTTCTTTCAGTTTAGCTTTTGCCTTTAGTACCCCTTTTTTGGCTAGTTCTTTTAACAACGGAAGAGCAAGATTTGTATGAATAATATTAATATTATAGTCATTTTCCACCCATGCTTGTAAATTGCTACAGTGCCCCCAAAATTCTTCTTCACCTGTTATTCCTAAGTCCTTCGGTTTTAAATTTCGCTCAAGATCATTTCTTAGTAGTTCACTTGCTTCGTCAACAGAAGTTATTTCTCTAAATTCTTCTCTCTCTTGAGGATTTACAATGAGTAAGTATTTACACTGCATAAATTCCTCACCATCTACAAAAATGATAGTCTCTTGATTTTTTATTCCAATTAGCCTAAGCGTAATATGCTCGTTTATCTTAAACTTTTTCATTGTTTATATGATTTTTTCCTTATTTCTGCAAATAGAATGAATGATCTATACAACTAAAATAAATTTTTATACTTAAATATCATCAGGTATGAAGTTTTATACTTTTTTGTAATTAAAAAGTTTTTATTTATAGACTCATTGACAATTTTTATGGATTTCGAGAACGTGACCTTGAGAAAATTTTCCGGGAAACGTTGAAATCGGAACACATTCTCTTCGTTTTCATTTAAAGTTTGAACCGCACTCCTTAACCAATGATAAAAGGAATCAATGATCAGTCTAGATAAGAACGAGAGAGACGAAATACTAAATGAAAGATTAGTTTAAATTAAAAACCCTAATCTAAGTTTCAATTCTGTTGCTAAAACCTATATTATGGCTCTCCACACCCTGACTATAAAGCGTAAACATCTATAGTTACGGCTTCTCCATCCCTGGCCGGGCCGGTTTTCTAATTATGAGCTTACATCTTTCCTTCAAAAGACACTGCTCTGATACCTACCAAATATAGTGAATGCTTCGCTGAGAATACAACACTGGATAACAACACTCATGAAACCTTAACTAGGGCAATTTCCGCGATGAGGATTTTGCGGTCCGTTCAGCAATGGAACTTCAAACCACCCCAAGAGGTCCATTTCTTAAAAATGAAATTAAGAATAAAAATGTGATGTAACGAATTCTATTAAGAAGAAAGCTTTCATCTCAGTTTCAGAAAATAGAATATTACATACTTTTTGGAGATATAATTTCTTTATTCATTTTTCTTCTAAGAATTGAAATGAACTTTTCTGTATCAGGGAATATATAGACTAAATCTTCTTCGTCATCATCAACTATAATCTCTTTATAAAACCTTCCCTCAACCTCAACTTTTAAATCATTTAAGATCATATTAAAAAATATGAAGAGAAGTGTGAAAAATCCATATGGCATGGTGATAACACCAAGAATAAGTGAAAGCGAAATGTTAAGAAAAATAGATTAAATATAGAAAAATTTACATCTTAATTAATCATAATCTGATCCAGAAACGATATTATCTCGTTGTCCGCAGTTCTCTCCGTTTTAAATTTCTTACTGAAGTAGTTTTTCAAATATATTTTTATTTCCGCAATAAGATCTCGAATATCAAGATACTGGTATTTGTTATGCAACTTTTTTCCAACAATAATTGGTTTAAGGTGTTTTTCAATTAAGCTAAATATAAATCCATTGATTGCTCCTTTTACTTTAGTTTTATCGTATTCTGAGAGCTCATAATCACTATTGATCGATTTGTTTCGAATTTCATTTAACTCTAACAATATCTTTTCCAGATCCTCAGATAATTTTAAAAATTTTATCTTGTGTGCCAGATCTCTTTCAATTTCTTCAGGTAGCTGAGAATTACAGTATTTTTCTAAGTTTGCATAAAATTTAACTAAAAGTTTAAACGTATCCTTTATTTCATAAATATTTTCAAATGTGGTTAGATCTAAACCTTTAAGAGAAGTTTCAATATTAGATTTGACTTCTTCTGTAACGCTTGATAAATATTGCGAATAATCTTCATATGGAAAACCAAAATAATAGTTATTATATTTTTTGGTAATATCGTTAGTTAGTACACTCTGAGACTGAATTCTTTCTTTTTTTACTATTTCTTTGACAAATTTTAATATATAATTACAATAGGGGCAATATGTAATCCATGAGCTTAGAATCACTTGTACCGGTTTAATTCCACCTAAATTAATGTACCCATTAAATCCTGACAATTGTTTACCATCTGAGGTTGAAAAAATTGCTTCTTCTGGGTAGAAAGTTCTAGAGATAAACTTTTTGGCACATACCGGGCATTTTAGTTTTTCTTTTCGTTTCATAGTTCCATTAACGGCGTCTATAATTTAAAATAAATTGACTTTTAAGACTCTATGATCTTAATTCTTAGTACTTTTAGTAATATATATACGGTAATAATATGTAGAACATATTCACATAAGATGACAGAAATTTGATTCCCATGAATTTATTTATTCAATAATAATAAGTATAATTTAATTATGTAATTTTAATATAAATGTGATTTAGGAAATTCTTTCTAACTATTAATTATCGAGATATGGGATTGAAAATGTCTGAAGAAACTATTTATATTGACAGTGGAACTCTTGAAAATTTTATAAGAGATGTTTTTGAAGGACTTGGTGTTCCAAAAGATGATGCTTCTATTATTGCTGAAGTACTTATTACATCAGATTTACGAGGAATAGATTCTCATGGGATTCAAAGATGTAAAATGTATTACGATAGAATTAAGACGGGAATTTATGAAGTAAATACTAAAATAGACACCATTAAAGAGGGACCTACTACGGCTCTTTTGGACGGAAATTGTGGAATGGGACACGTTATTGCATATAAAGCAATGAAAATGGCAATAGATAAAGCAAAAAAATATGGTCTTGGAGCAGTAGCAGTTCGCAATTCAACACACTTTGGTATCGCAGGTTTTTATAGCTTAATGGCAATTAATGAGGGAATGATAGGATTAGCAGTAACAAATGCACGACCTTCTATCCCTCCCACATTCGGAGTAGAACCAATGTTAGGCACTAATCCATTAACAATTGGAGCACCTACAGATGAGGATTTCCCATTTCTTTTAGATGCAGCAACTTCAATTATCCAGAGAGGCAAGGTTGAGGTATATGAGAGGACTAACAAACCTCTCCCAAAAAATACCGTTATTAACGAAAAAGGTGAGTTTATCACAGATGCGGGGAGAGTATTAAAAAAGATGGGTGAAAGAAAAGCAGCATTGCTACCTTTAGGGGGAAAAGGCGAAGATACTGCTGGTTATAAAGGTTATGGATACGCAACTGTTGTTGAATTATTGTCTGCTGCTTTACAGAAAGGAATATATTTAAGAGATACTATTGGTATTGTTGAAAATGGCCAAAAGAGACTAAAAGTCGGACATTTCTTTTTAGCTATTAATATTGAGAGTTTCAATGGGCTTGACTCATTTAAAAAAACCGCAGGAAACATTATGAAAGATCTTAGAGAATCTCAAAAGGAACCAGGAGCAAAAAAAATATATACTGCTGGAGAAAAGGAGTATCTCAAAGAAGAAGAGAGGAAAAAAGCAGGAATTCCACTCAATAAAAGTTTACAAAGTGACATCAAAATCATGCAAAAAGAACTAAACTTAGATAAATATGAATTCTCTTTTTGAAACCCTTAATTTTTATCAACTTAATAAAATTATTAAGAAAGCAACAGAATATTATTAAGATCTCTAGCGAAATCACTAACATTCAAATTATATTAAATATGATTTTAATTAAATACTCTTTTATATAAATAAATTTTAACACCTTTTTAACTGGGGATTTAATGGTAGAACAAGCTCTAGAAGAATCATCACAAAGCACACCAGATGATGTCGTGTATCTTGATGCTGAAACTCTCAAAAATTTTATGACGGATGTATTTATTGGTCTTGAAGTGCCAAAAGAAGACGCAGAAATTATTTCTGAAGTTCTTATCACATCTGATCTTAGAGGGATTGATTCCCATGGCATCCAACGATGTAAGATGTACTATGATAGGATTAAAGCAGGGATTTACAATCCTAAAACTGAATTTGAGATTGTCAGTGATAACATGGGGACTGCGGTTGTTGATGGACATTGTGGAATGGGACATGTTATAGCCTATAAAGCTATGAGATTAGCCATTGAAAAGGCGAAAAAATTCGGACTAGGGGCTGTAGCTTGCCGTAATTCGACGCATTTTGGTATTGCAGGTTACTACAGTCTGATGGCAATTAATGAGGGAATGATAGGATTCACAACGACTAATACAAGGCCAGCTGTGCCACCTACATTTGGAGTTGAGCCCATGTTAGGTACCAACCCATTAACTTATGGAGCTCCTACTGATGAGGTCTTTCCATTCCTTATAGATGCTGCAACTTCAATTATACAGAGGGGAAAAGTAGAAGTATACAATCGAATTCAAAAACCTCTCCCTAATGGGTTAATTATTACTAATAATGGAAATTCTGAAACAGATCCTGGGGAAGTTTTGCATGATTTATTAGATCGTTCCGCTGCATTATTACCTTTGGGTGGTAAGGGTGAATCTACTTCTGGGCATAAAGGATATGGTTATGCTACTTTCGCAGAAATCTTATCATCGGCTTTACAGGACGGGATATTTCTTCGTGATACCGCAGGGGTAATTGAAGATGGTCAGAAAAGATTAAAAGTTGGGCATTTTTTCCTTGCGATTAATGTCGGGAATTTTATTCCTTTACAAAAGTTTAAAAAAACTGCGGGTAATATTATGCGAGAACTGAGAAGCTCTAAATTAGCTCCAGGAAAGGATAAAATATATACTGCAGGAGAAAAGGAGTACTCTTCAGAGGAAGAAAGAAAAGAAACTGGTATTCCAATAAATAAAAGTTTGCAGAAAGATATTAAAACTATGCAGGTGGAACTTGGATTAGACAAATATAATTTTTCATTTTAATCTCATTGAATTAAAAAAGAATTCCATCTGTTCGTCCTTCTATTGGTTCAGAATGAAGGAATATTGCATCTAAATTATCTATACCTAACTCATTTCGGATTAATTTTTCTATTTCTGAAGTATAATTATGAGTTTCTGAAATATTCAATGTTCCATCAAAAAAAACGTGTAATTCTAATAAATAGTAATCTAATGTTGCCCAGAATTCCAATCCATGATATCCTTTGACTTGTGAATGGTTTCTTAAAACCCCCTCTACAATTTTGCTAATATGTTCTAACATTTCTGGTCCCACATCATCACATTTAATTTGATTTGAGGATAATGTTCTACCATACATCTCACTCTCAATGTGAGTAATTATTCGAGATATAAAAGGAGCTTGTTTCCTTAAATCACTTTCAAATATAGTACAAATTTGGTGAGCTTCTGACAGTAGAAGTTTTTCATTAACAACAACAATAAGAGATAAAATATAATTATTTTCTAGCCTGAAAATATTTAGATCTTTAAAATTTATTATATGTGGATATTCTGATTTCATAGAATAAATTAAATTAACTAATTCCTCGCCAATCGATTTTTCACTAGCCAAAGGATTCATTTCTACTATACACTCGACATCGTAAAGAGGAAAAATTTTATCACTCATGTTTCGGATTGATTTAATAATTACGTTGGCATGAATGATCGATATATGATCTTCTACAGAAAGATGAACTTCAAGAAATAGTGATTTACCACTAACTCTTATTTTTAAATCATGAACACCAACTACATGTTCCAAATTAAATATTTCTTGTCTTAGTTTTTCAATGATAATCGAACTTACAGGATTTGTGTCCGTTAATTCGACAACGCCTCCTTTTGCAAGTTTAAACGCGCCGTATATAACCCATATAGAAAGACCAATACTGAGAAGAGGGTCAATAAAAAATATACTAAAATAAGCAAAAATAAAACTTATTAATACAATAATTGCTCTCATAGAGTCTTGAAACAAATTGAGACCTTGCATCTCCAACGTTAAACTTTTCTGACGTTTTCCTTTTGAGATTAAAACCCTTGAGAAAACTAAATTAACAACAAAAGAAATTGTAAGTATAATTAAGCCAAGTTCTGGGTTAATGAATTCAAAACTTCTTGAAACTATTACTTGAATTGCATTATATATGAGTAAGACATAAATGTTCATCAAAATCACACCTTGAATCAATCCTGACATAGAATCTATTTTACTATGCCCGTACATATGTTGGTAATCCGCAGGTTTCTGACTATAATATAATGAATATAATGTTATTGATATAAACAATATATCTGTCAATGTATCGACTGTCTCCGATAAAAAGCTTAAACTCCCTGTAATTAAAACTCCGAAAAGTTTTATAATTGACTGGAAAATGATAATTGCTAGCGTTAGAAACCCATATTTTAACTTGACATCCATAATTCGCAAATTTGTTATTCTTTAGGGGTTATATTTACTTAATTTTGGAAAGATCGCGTTAACATTTTTTCTATAATGCTCATAATCTTTACCAAATTCTTTTAATAAATATTTTTCTTCTTCCTTAATGAAAATTTTGAAGATTAAATAATATGCAATTAGATTTAATAAGAAAATCCAGCTATTTAGAAAACAAAAGATTCCTGGTAGACTCCCATAACCCCAAGACGCATACATAGGATGCCTAATATATACATAAATCTTTGATGTCGCTAAAGATGATGAGTTATATGCTGAACTCATAACCCTTTCAGAATAAACAAACATGAAAATACCAAATGCCAATAAAATAGATCCAATAATCACCATCCAATAATAGTTTAAAGGAAATATAAAAGCCGGGTGAAAAATGAATTCAATATAACCAAAAACAATAAGGAACGGACATAGAGAAGTGAATATCTTAGGTCCTACTCCAAAAATCGATATTCTTTTATTTAATTCTGACATTTTTTTTAGCGCTCCACTGATTATTTGTGATTTCTAATTTAACTAAATATAATAACTAGTAAATAATATTTTGGTAATAATAAGGTTCCTTTTAAGTTTTCTTACTGAAATGTCAATGATCTCTACTTAATTTTTAAAAAATGAATTATTAAAACTACAAAGGGATAATCATTTAATTTAATATTTTTTATGGTGATATTGTCTGGTAAAAGTTTATTCTCAAAATAGAGAAATCCAATTTCTAGATGCCCAAGTTAAAGAATTCCCAAAGAGACGTGGGTTTACTAAAAATAAAATCAAGACCATAAATTTTGAATTACTGTTATGGAATTTATTGAATAAAATCCCTTTGAAGAAATTTTTTCATCTATTTAATAAACATTGTCCCAGATGTGGGAGAAAATTTTCTGAAATCTTTTTAGATTATTACATAACCAAACAGACTGATTGTAAGAAGTGTAGATTTAAATCTATTTTCTTTACAACCATTATTACTTTTGTTTTAAACGCTGTTAGCAAAAGTTTGAATATCCCAAAAGATAGATTCCCCGAAATTTTGAAAGAAAATATACCTTTAAGAAGATTAGCTTTATCCTATATTGAGGGAATAGGAAAGTTTGGTGTCAAAGTTCCAACCATTCCTATAGGACCACCGGTTGTTTTTTGGTCAGTTACTCATAGATGCAATTTAAATTGCACTCATTGTTATGTCGACCAAGATACAGAAGAATTGAGCTTTATTGATGCTTGTGATATTATTGACCAATTATCAGAAGCTAAAACTTTTATACTCATTTTTTTTGGTGGTGAAGCGCTTCTAAGAAGTGATATTTTTGATCTAATGAAATATGCTTCAAAGAAAAATATAAATATAGCTCTAGCTTCTAATGGAACTCTAATCACAGCTGATATGGCAAAAAAAATAAAAGAGACTGGAGTTGGCTACGTTCAAGTAAGTATCGATGGTTTAAAAGAGGTTCATGAGCAAATTCGTGGAAATGGAACATATGAAAAATCTATATCTGCAATTAAGCATTGCTTGAATGAAGGATTATATACTTGTATTGGTACAACAATTACAAAACAAAACGTCCATCAAATTTACGAATTAGTTGATTTAGCAAAGTCTTTAAAAGTACAGAAATTAGAAATTATTGATTTTGTTCCCTCTGGTAGGGCATTTCACCAATCTCATATTACTCTAAGTCCACTTCAGATAGAAAAATTTAGTTTAATAATTTGTGATATTTTGCAAAGCTTAATTGAGGAAGATTATCCACTGTCTCTTTCATATAAAAATCCTGTTTTTTCAAGAATTTTATCTCAAAGATCTCCAGAGATGAGAGCAGTTCCGTTTTTTAAGGGAATTTTTTCAAAGGAGGCACTATCTTACTTTAATTTTTCTGATAGGCTTGGTAGTGGCGTGTTTAGTGAACAAAGTCCATTTTCTCCATTCGTGACTGGATGTGAATGTGGAGTTTTTACACTGCATATAAAATCAAACGGTGAGGTTACTCCGTGCCCTTTAAATCCTGTTCCCCTTGGAAATGTGAGAAGAAATCACCTACAAAATATATGGTTAAAATCACCTGTTTTAAACCAATATCGCGGTTTAAAATACGAAGGTCAATGTGGAAAATGTAATTATAAAAGTATATGCGGTGGTTGTAGAGCAAAAGTTTATTTAGAATCTGGTAGTTCCATAAAATCCGATCCAACGTGTATGGTGGAAATAAATAAATCAAAATAAAATCTCCACCTTTTTACAACCTTTTCGGATTTAATAATTAGAATTATCTGGAATTAAACACTTAAAATAATTTGTGATTTATGATATTAGCAGATAAACAAACTAGGGCTATAAAAATATTAGAACAGGCTGTTTATTCGGTATTGAAAACTCATTAAAATGTTCATTCGCTCATACTATAAAATTTAAATTAAATAATTCAAATAATTATTGGGAAATAGTAAATACAGTTTAACCAATTGAATTAATATTTTATATCTTTTGTTGATATAGCATGACTACATATTTAAAAACTTTTAATCTAATGGCTAATAAGATGATATTGAAAAAAACCACATTGTCTAGATTATCTTTAATAAAATATTATTTTGAGATGGGTTACGAACAATCGTATCAGAGTTCTCCATCCTGTTATTTTTCTATATTAACCTTTCATGATGCAGCTGAACTTTTCTTAATTTTAGGAGCAGAAACTAAAGATGCAGCTGTAAGAGATAAAATGTGGATTTTAGATTATTGGAATGTAATAAATCAAAAATTGGGGGAGCGTAAACTATCCCTTAATGCTTCATTTAAGAAATTTAATCGAGCAAGAAATAATTTCAAGCACTATGGTATTACTCCAAGTAATGAAGAAATTGAATCATTTAGAACAACAATAAGAAATTTTTTTGATGAGAATACTCCTATCATTTTCGGTATAGAGTTTGATGAAATTAGCTTAATAGATTTAGTTCAGATTAATGTTGTTAAAGAAATATTAGTTGAAGTCCAAAATTTAAAAAAAAGAATGAAATTCAGAAAGTCATTAATAAGGTTAGCAAAAGCTTATTGGTTTTTAATAAACGATTTCAAAAGTAAGTATCCATATATATTCAGTGATTACATTGATGTTGATGTTCCAAAAAGCATAGAAAGGCAATTATTATATATTTATGAAAGGTTAGGTATTATTTTATTAGGTCATGATTATAGAAAGTATATTAAGTTTAAGGTCTTAACTCAAGTATATGTAACACCAAGTCTTGATTCATTTTTGGGTAAAGTAGATAAGAGAATTTATACAAAAGAACAAGTCGATTTCTGTGTGAATTTTGTTATAGATTGTACATTGAAAATCCAAAGTTTTATTGATACATATAAGAGCGTAAATTTTTAGTATTTTATTGTTTAACTTTTTATCTTCCTCCCGGTGGTACCTTCATCAGGATAGATCTCGTTGAAATCTTCTTCAATAGCTTCCTTTTCTATGATAGCGGTAAAAATCGTATCTTTTTCTTGCTTCGTCATTGATACATTGAATACCTTATTTATATCAACTGCTAAAATTTCAGAGATTTCTTTAATTCTCCCATAAATCCCATCGGTTAATTTAAATTGGATATCGCATGCCGTTTAGTATTTGAAAGAGGTAGCAAATCTATTTAGGTTATACTTACATTAAAGAATCAAGAAGTTCTTTCAGAGAATTCCAAAATAATCCAAGGACAACGGATGAATCCAAGTAGACCGATAGTAGTTAATGATCTTTTTGACATCGCTGGACTATCTTTTGCAATCCCATGTAATTCAAAAAATTGATAACATTTTCAATGAGATTAATACCATCTTTATACACTTCGCTAAATTTACTTCTTGACAGATTTAACCTTGCAAAAGTTTTATGAGAAGAAAATGCTTCATTTTTCTTAATCTTATCGATCTCGGGTAATTTAGGAGATATTAAACAATCACCTATTTGGAAATTTCTGGTAATTTCAATTCCTTTTAATGGGATTATAATCTCAAATTTACGCTTATCTAAATGGATACCCTTAATGGAGTCAGCACTATAGAATGCTTCAGAATTTGAGAGATCTAAAAAGAAAATTGCCGTATCCATGAAAAAACCTTTATTGAATCCAACATTAGCTATAATATATTCTGTGCCAAATATGCAAGAATAATCCTCACATTTAATGTAATATCTATTTCTAATACTACGATGGGGTTTAACTGTAGTTATAATTCCCCCAAATTTAAGTTCCTTATTAATAAAAACCTCAATTTTATTTCTTAAATCAATAAAAACGAACTTTCTATGATTTTCGGTATTAAAGTCGATAATAAAATTAAAAGCAGTTGTTTGGTTATATGATTCTAATTTCCAAATATATGTTATACTAATTAAATTAGTAAATTTATTCCCTGAGATTCGGATTTTAGTATTGGTAAAACCCCCTTTCCAAATTTTTGCTCCGAGTATTATAGAGTTTAAAAAGGAGATTAAATTATCATTGATAACCGTTGTCATGTATTTTATTTTTTCTTCAGCTCTGGCTAATATAAGGCTAATCTGTATTGAATTAGATTGGTGATATGATATTTGTTTAATCATATATCCATTTTCTAAATGTTTTCTAATTTCCCCTACACTATCAATCAAATTACTCAACCCTAATTTAGTAATCTCTTAAAAGATTCATTTTAAAATCTTTATTTTATAATCTTTTCTCAATATTATTAATGGGGCATTTTACTTAAAGATTTTTAAGTAAAAATATAACAGATTTAATGTATATTAAAAATACATTAAATATAGAATACACTCTCAGTATACATTTCGACATTTTAATCGCCCACTGATACAATCTGGGTTAATATGTTCCTTAGACTTTAAAGATTTTCTTATTAATCTTCCACAAAATCTTTTGAATATCATTTTAACATATACATATTTAATAAATTCCCTCCTACAGGCTTAATCTGAGAATTTTCATGTACAGGAGCGGTGAGAATAATAAGAGGTTTACTTTTTGATATAGTTCGTTTAATACCTGCTATTGCTCTCAGAAATTCTTCAAACGTATTTTTTTCATAATTAGGCCACATTGTCGTAAGACCTGACACCAATACAATTTGAAATGAAAAATTTAACTTAACTAACTTCTATCTTTGAAAGTCAAGGATTAATTAAATTTATATAATTTTGACATTAGTATAAAATATTATAATAAAATAAAAATCCATTTTAAAATGAAAGCTGATGATATTTATTTCTTAAAATTTCTCCAAACAGATCAACAATTAATAGTACCAAGGTATCAAAGGAATTATTCTTGGAAAATTACTCAATGTCGCCAACTATGGAAAGATATATGTAAATTAGCAGAGAAGGGAAAGACAGAGCATTTTCTTGGTTCAATCGTATTTATATCTGAAAGTGAACATCTACCAGGTGCAATAGACAGGATTTTACTCATTGATGGGCAACAGAGGATTATTTCAATATTATTATTATTACATGTTCTTGGAAAAGTAATTGAAGATAAAGAGCTAAAATTTATTACAAAGAAAAAGCTCTACAATTACTACATCTTTAATAAGAATGAATCTGGTGAGTTACGGTATAAAATAATTTTAGCAAAAAAAGATAATGAAGCTTTCAGAAATTTATTAAATGATGTTGAAGTTTTAGAAGAGTTAAATGGTTCCAATTTAAGAAATGCTTTTGATTTTTTTGACACTGCTATTAGAGAAGCAAAAATTGACGTAGAAAAAATTTATAATAGTATTCAAAAGTTAAGTATTGTTATTATTGCTTTAAGACAAGGGATTGATAAGCCACAAATGATTTTTGAGAGCTTAAATTCAACTGGATTAGATTTAACTCAGACTGATCTCATACGAAATTATATCTTGATGGATTTAAAAATTGCTGAACAAGAAAGATTGTATGATTCATATTGGTTTCCTATGGAAAAAAACTTTCAAGAGGATCCAATAAAATTTGACCGTTTTTTTAGAGATTACCTAACCTTTAAGACATTATCGATTCCAAAACTAAATGAAATCTATTATGATTTTAAAGAATTTACTGAGGATGATTTCACATTTCAAAAGGATATAATTGAGGAATTAGCTGCGGATCTACTAAAGTTTTCAAATTATTATACCAAAATGGTATTTTTAAAAGAAAATGATAAGGATCTAAGAAATAAATTTGAATCTTTAAATCAAATAGAAGTTAAAGTTGCTTATCCTTTTTTATTGAATTTATATGACGATTATGAAAATAAGATCATTACAAAAGATGATTTCTTAACAGTTCTTACCTATATAGAGAGTTATGTATTTAGAAGATCAATTTGTGGTGTACCTACTAATTCTCTAAATAAAACATTCTTGATGATGATTCAAGAGATTGATAAGAAAAATATTATTGAATCTAGCAATATCCTTCTAACAAAGTGGAAAAAATACAGGAGATTTCCAAATAATACTGAATTCAAAAATGAACTCTTAATAAAAGATGTTTATGGATTTCGGAATAGTAAATACCTATTAGATAAATTAGAAAATTTTAACAGAAAAGAGAAAGTGAATGTTGATGGCTACACTATTGAGCATATAATGCCCCAAAAAGAAAAACTAACTGAAGAATGGAAAAAAGAATTAGGTGCAAATTGGGAAGAGATTCATGAAAAATATCTTCATGTCTTAGGGAATTTAACAATAACAGGATATAATTCAAAATTAGGTTATAAACCATTTTTAGAAAAAAGAGATATGGAAGGAGGTTTCAGAGAAGCCCCCTTTAAATTAAATAATATGATACGAGATTTAGATAATTGGCACGATATAGAAATCAATAAAAGAGGGTCGATTTTAGCTGATCTCGCAATAAATGTTTGGCCATATCCAGAAATTCCTGAGGAAATTCTAGAGAAATACCAAGCTAAAGGAGCAGATGAGGCGGATGATGAAGCTGATATAAAAACAGATTATGTTAGTGAAGAATATTGGAAAAAGAGAGCTTCACAAAAATCATTGGAAATAATGAATAGATTTACTGAGTTAGCATTTAATTTAGATAAAAATCTAGCAATAACTCATAATAAAAACCATATTGCCATAAAAACTTCAAAAAGAAATTTTATCTGGTTTCATCCTAGAATGGGAAATTATAATTATATTGGCATTAGATTCAATCCAGACTCTGCAAATTCAATAAAAGAAAAATTGATAGAATTGAATTTACTTCGAAAAGAGGAAAGTACTGATAGATATTCAATATTTTATCTTCCATTAGAGGAAAAACATATTCAGGATTTTAAAGATGATTTAGATGAAATCGTAAGTCAAGCAGTATCCGATTCATCATAGAATTTTAGAAAACGATTTTCTTCCACCCATCTCCC
>LAZR01001504.1_pt1 | contig 14738 bp, 32 predicted proteins | sample 329461 | NCBI WGS metagenome assembly LAZR01 (sample SAMN03002196, study PRJNA259156) | marine sediment metagenome | biome: sea floor; feature: Hydrothermal impacted sediments; material: marine sediment; isolation source: Loki non-amplified sample from Loki's castle hydrothermal vent sediment ...
TTCAAATTCTTCTCTTGAACGCTTATAAAGCTTATCTTTTTTAGTAAACTTAACTGGGCAATTATATTTTTTTGCCAATTTGATTATTAATCGTTTCATCTAATACCCATTAATAACATAACCACAATCTTGGCGATTGTCAATAAGTCTTATAGAACAATTTTTAGGGTTCGGCTCTTTCTCAAACCATTCAACAGTTCTATGAAGCCACATCATTATGAATGCACGAATTGTAACACCATGTGATACAACGACTAGTGTTTCTATACCATGCCTATCAGCATCACGATGAAAGGTACCAAACACCTGATGAACTCTTTGAGCCACATCAAATCGCGATTCTCCAAGAGGCATACGCGCCCAAAATCTTCCTTCAAACTTTTGGTGCTTATTATAATGCGCATGTTCATTTGGATATTGTTCTTTAAGCTCATCATCGGAGAGTCCATCAAACAGCCCGAACTGTTGTTCAACCAACAATGGATGTTCCAAGCAGCCAAATTTGAATGTCATATTGTCACGTTTAAGCGCGGTCAAGATTCCATCTTTAGTTTTCTTTGTTCGTTGGTATGGTGAGTACCACAATCTGGCATTAATTTCACCGTTCCATGAATTATTTTTAAGGGCTTGGGCTAGAAACTTTCCAACACCTTCGGCCTGGCTTAATCCATTAGGGCCTAGATTGATAGCGTGGTCAGCTTTACGCAGGTGAACTGCCTTATCAACGTTGCTTTCTGACTCGCCATGGCGGACTAGATAGATTTTCATTAAGTAACCCTTTACAGCCAAGTGAACCCACCGACTGGCTTGTTTAAGACGACTGGCTTATTCGAAGCCGGACCCTCTAACAGTTCAAAATGCTCTATTAACATAGCCCCAACTCGGCGGCCAATATATTTTGAGCCTATACCATACTTTGCAATAAAATCGCAATCGGCTATTTGTCTCCAATTCGCACTACTTGTGTATTCATCATCCGCACACCAGAATATATCGCTGCCCCGCACCCTAATTACTGTACCAGTTGTGCCCGCAGCATGAACCGACGATGTTGGTTTTATTCTTATTCGATCTCCAACGTTTAAATCGGTCATATCTTAATCTTTCGCGGCATGAATCACCGCTCTCGTTTTAATTAACGGAGTTTAAAAAAGAAAACTCATCTTTAATATCTGTGAAGTGCGGCAAGAATTTGCTATTAGTCTTTTTCCATACTTCAAGTAACTTGTCGTCTCCGATGTTATTAGATTGTACTAATAATATTCTCAGTCTATGGTCGTCGGTCGTCAGTTTCACCCACCCTATAGAGGCACAAAAGTGCGAGCCCTTCTTTTACCAAGTGCGGTCTACAAATACTAACCTCTGTTTCGTCTGGACGCAACGTTTCATTAAGCATTGCATTGGGAATATCTGTTTTTAAATCTGTATTACCTTACATCTCATGATTTTTTATTCTCTTTTTGGTAGCCCGTCCGGACTTGAACCGGGATTAAGCCCAGCCAAATACCTTTGTCGTCGCAGGTGAGCTGTAATGCCGTAAGTATATAGCCGACGTCTCAAGATTTAATCCAATCCACATCCGCAGGATTAATGTTCTTCTTCTTCAAGTATGGAGTTACTTGGTACGCCTTAGTAATACGACACGACCTGCAAATGAAGTCACCATTAGGCAGATTGGATTCTGCATATTGAATGAACTTAGGACAGATAGCACACCATTGGCCACCAGGTCCAGACAAATGTAGTTGACCAGCAACCATTGCCGGTTTTGGAACCCAGATCATTCCAGGCACAATATACGCAGCCTTATGGTTTAAGAATTTTGTATCTATATTATGTGATTTGATATGATAATCACTTATCTTCCATGAGAAATAACTATGAGGGTCAAAACCAATAAGACAAATAAAATTATCAGCATTCATTTGGTGGATGCCAACTATCTGAACAGAGTGTTCCGCAATGTTCGCCGCAGTATGTGAGTCTCGATCAGTTGCCAGAATAAGATCTAGACACCCATCACTGTCTTTTAAACAAAGAACGGTGACACGATCATCAACTTTATAAAAAGAGTTGAGTAATGCCATTTAATCCTCATCATCATAGCCGGCTTCAACTGTGACGAATCCATTTCCGTCATCATACAGCCTAACAACCTCAAACTTATCAAGATCAGAAAACTTATCAACATCTTTTGGAGTGATGTCGAAAAGATAAACATTACCATTTTTATCATCGGCCATGCCGCGCTTCACCTGGTCCCAAAAATATGGGGCGTATACTGGTTGGCCCGCAAATTTACCCGATGTGAACTTGCCATTGAAAACTGATTCGCTCATATAATATAACTACTTTCTATGCTAAAATAGGCCCCTTCACTATGATGATATCACATCTCGGAGCATTTGTCTAATAGAAAACTGGTGTAAAGTTTTTAGGAGTTTTACCTGGTAGGTAGTGGTCTTGTTTTGCGGTAGGCTTCAAATATCTTTTGCGCACTAGTGATTTATATACGCGCATCGCTGATGTTGAAGTTGATCCTCCAACAGATCGGTGTGTTCCGAACGTCCAATTTGTTGTACCCAGTTTTTTTGCATGCCTGATAGCGGCCATGATGAGTGCCTTATACAATAAATCTCCATAACCTTTGTTCTTATGGCGTGCGCGCACGATAGTTGCACATGGATAGTATATTTGTTCTGAAATGTGAGCAAGACGTGAACAGCCTTCTTCAAGCATAAGCGAACCAGCTGCTACGACATCCCATTTTTGGCAGTTAGTTTCACGTTGATATGAGAAGAAATCTCTATCAGGGTCGCATTGGCTTAGAACATGAAACATTTCGTTCCACGGTTTAAAACCTAAGAAAACATAAGCTATAGATTCACCATCCCAACCCGACGGATCATCACCAGAGAAAATTCGAATATAGACATTAGGACGCTTAGACATTTTTACCCATCGATAGTTCCATATTGTGTTGAGGAAATTGTATAGTAAATCTTTTTTACTTTTTTACTACGCAAAAATCGCATACAGTTTTCACACGGCTTAGCCAGCCCAAATTCGCCATTATTTCTGACTCTAACTACAAAAACAGTTGATCCATGATCAATGCGGGTAGATATTCTTGCTTCTGCATGAGCATAAGGTGTTGGAACTTGTGAAGCTTCATTTCTTGCACGAACAAGTGCGCCATCATTGCGCACAGCTACGCATCCTATATAGTAGGAACGTCTATCTTCTTTTGATTTAGCCACACGCCCGGCCATCTCAAAATAATTCCATACTCTGTTTCTCATTTGTTTATGTCTTTTATTGCCGCCCAACTTAGGCGTTCTTTTTCAGGCCAACATTGCTCTTGTACCAAAACTCGTATCTCTTGACCCACTCTAGATACTCTGCGTCCTCCTTGTTGGTATGATGAACAATTCTTTCTCCATCACGAATGCCACAGTGAAGACCACAGGCAGCAATAACTGCTGCCCGCTGTTTTAGATCAGCAAGATCGTTTCCAGTTATGTTGACGATTTTACCCTTTAAGATCCCAGTATATAACTCATACCTCTTCATGCCTTAACCCCTACAGCTATATAAAAAGCCTGTCTTTTTATACATATCATGTCCAAGGCCATCATGTTCGTCTTGGAACCTAATTGTTTCACCAGTCATATTGGCGAATGCTTTTGCTTTCTTGCAAAGCTTAGACCCAATACCTTTACGCCTATGCACTGGCTCTACATAGACACCAATTTGCCAAAAACCATTGTAGCGATCTCTGTTCAACGAAGCCCAAGCAATGATTATCCTAGAAGACCAGGCCAAAAAGAATTGGCCCGTCCGTTTAAGTCTAAGATCGTCTCTCATTGCCGAGCCATAGTAAAAATCAATGGGCGGACTCTGGTTGGTTAGTTGAGTTAGCCTTCTAACGATCTTAGGACGAGCAAAGATCTTGTCGCTTGTATATGTTTTAATTAGCATCGTTTATCTACCAAGTGATTCAGGGGTTCGAAGCATACAGGTATTAGCGGGGAAGATATCATGATAGTTTCTGGCATACACAGGCCCACCAGATATCTTTTTGTCTTTTTCTACCTTGAGTTTCCAAGCTTCTTCTTTTGATAGTGGGCCACTAACATCAATCCATCAAATGAATCGTGCGCACGACATAGAGCGTATCAATCAGCCTAAGCCTTTCAATCTTGACAGGCTCATTGCTCTCCATCAGAGTGTAGATAATTTGTACACTTTCTTCTTACCGCAATGGTCTCCACTTGGAAGACGTCCATCTTTTAGAGAAGAGACAGCTGTTGGGACTAACTTTCCAAGGATTAGAAATATCGAAACATCGTAGGCAGCCGAGGTTTCCACAATAGAGTGTGGTATGTTTCTCTCCACGTACCGTATTGCCTTTCGAGTTCTTGCGGAAACGTTTAGACTTCCTGTTTCGTCCTTCCTTTTTATAGGATTCATACTGGGCCTGTAGGCCTGCTTTACGTGCACGCTTTTGATTGAGACGCTTTAGTTTTGACTTTGCTTTTGATTTCTTACTCATTTTCAGAGCCCCTCTTTGCAAGAGAAAGCTTAATCCTGGCCTGTCGTTTGGCCGCAACTTTTGCCTTCTTAACCACTATTATCTTGTGTAGTTTGCGCGACCTTTTTTGATTAAGCCTCGCAGTCCGTGTTTTGGTTTTTGCTCTTACTTTTTTCATAATCATTCCTTTAGCTTGTTGACATCGAAAAGCACGCTGCACCCGGGATCTTCAAAGAGATACCCCGCTTTCAGGCCGTATTCAGTTCCACTAAGCATTACCTTGCAATACTTATTGTTATCGTATGATAGTACACATACTCTGTAAAACCCCTCGCGGCCACCTAATGGATAGCCTGTGTATGCTGTGGGCCCCCGCCAACGCTCTTTCAACATCTTCACTGCTTCTCCGGCAATATGCTGACGTACATGGTGACAATTACCGAATACCAATCCAGCGCCCTCCAAACGTTCAAGTAAAGCAGTGGCTTCGTATACAGCATTTGAGATGCGAGCCCTAGCTTCATCAAAGGACATCCTTACAGGTCTGTTTCTAGGATCTCCAATGTCTCCAATGTTTTTCATTCCAATCCTCCTCTGCTTGCAACCGCGACTGCTCAGTATTAAATCCTTCATTCTTCATTAGTTTACATCCAAGAATCTGCGCCAGATTGTTCCCTCATCATGACCATAGACATGGCTCACTCCAAGTTTACCCCAATCAAGATGAATCTTGATTCTATTTTCTGATGAAACAAATTCAAACCCAGAAACTTCGACCTCATAATCTTCCCAACCAGAAACGATAATTCGCGTGCCAGGCCCGGGCGGAGGTATAGTAAGCTGCATTATTTTATACAATTGTTCGTTTGGATTGTCCATGCATCATCCTAGCTTGTAAGTTTCATACCATGTTGGGCCAGACTTAGGAACGAATTCGTAAGCTTTAACAAGCTCGTCTCGCTCTTTCTTGTCAGCTGTAACGCACTTCATTTCAACGACACCAAATGGTGGTGTATGGAAAATTACATAGACGATTTTAGGCGGCATCTTCGGACTTCTTTCGTAGTTGCTTTACTCCCCAACCAAATGCCGCCAATGAAATTGGACCAAAGACAGACACTACTGCCCACCCAAAGCCAATAATCGCGGTCAATGCACCACAAAGTATCAATGATCCAATGCTACCACCAAGAATAGTTAGCCATACTGCTGCTTCATCTTTTTCTTGTTTGCTCATTTTCATGTGATTTCTCCATTAAGAAATGGGCCGGTTTTTAGTTACGCTCGGAACCGGTTCCTGAAACCTCGGGGCTCTTTGACGAAAGATGTCCAAAACGTTTCCCTGTTTATATTTTAAATTTTAACGCACAAACCACTACCAGGGAAATAGCACTATTGTGGAGAGCAAGGCGCTCTCTGGTTCAACACGGGGATTATTGTTTTTGTTCCAGACATTTCTGCCTGTCTTACCGAGCTAACTTCCCAATAAACTCTTGTTAGTCTTTATTCATGGAGAGCCTGGGCAGTTCATAATCTGGATGTCGAGCATTGCCCAGCATGATTGGTTCGACCGTTGTGTGCACCTCTAGATACAGGAGTAGTCACTGTTTCCATTGGCGCCTTCTAGAAATCGTAGATGTCCGGCCCATAAGGGCCGTAACTATTATCGTCAAACATGTCGTCATATACGTAGTCATCCATCATGGATTCATATTTAGCTATAGCTGCAGCCTCAGCTGCTGAAGAAACATCTTCCTCGTACTTATCCATCAGTGCATGCTCTGCATCCTCTTTCTCATCCGCTGTAAGAGTACCGTCCCAAGGCTTGCCGTTTAGAAGAATTCTATTAACACCAGCACATCCACCTTCAGGTGGCGTACAATTATCAGGATGACCTGATAGCTTTGCGGGAACATAAGGCTCAGCGCTTCCACGAATGTCTAATACAATTTCATCTTCATCTTCATCTTCATTTTCACGATAGATAGGAAACTCAATGCATGTCTCATTCATCGTAAAACTCCGTTTAGGTCAGGGCCTTCGGCCGACGGATTGCAAAGTTCTTTTAAGATCAAGATCGTAAAACTCCGTTAGGTCAAAGAACTTTGCAATCGGATTGTCCGTCGGCCGAAGACCCTTCATGAGATCAAAAGAACTATTGATTACCTCCCAGTAATCTTCATCTGTATGTCGATATGGTTTAGGCGCCAGTTCCTTCAACTTATGAAGGTTTCCTGGAGTAGCCAGAGATACCTCATTGTATACCCAGGTTCTATCGAACGAGATACAGGCACGAATAAACCCCTCATGAATCTCAAAATCGACACTATTTTTATCTATTCTTTTATGGTTAACCTCACACCTTGCACGCAAAACTTCATCCGCATAAGATGCAAACTTCCAGTAAGTTCCTGTGCGCAGAAGCGGTCGGAACCAATCGTTGGTTCCAGGGTGCCAATGTCCAGCTGCCCACACAATACGAGAAGCCCGAGCCAGATCCTCTGTAGGAATGTCGTCAAACCTCTCTCTAAGAGACGATCCCTGGGGCCATGGCATGGATAGGTCGGGGTTTTGTTGCAGGCCTCTAGAGTCTTGCATTACCTGCCAGACAAGCCGCAGGACGTCCGGTGGAAGCTGCATAAGGGCAGGGGCCGCAAGCTTATTCCACGCTCTTTTATTATAGAAAGTCATGCCGCCCTATCAATCTTGATATTTGATTGCGCATTCATTATACGCAGACCAGCATCGTGGTTGCTATCAAAGAAAGAAGCACAGCCATTGGCAATCACCTCAATTTTCAGGCGTCCACCAGCATAATTATTCCTGGCATAGTCTTTTGCAACAGTAAGTACCGTATCCTGAACACATTGATTGGTGTTCACTCCACAAAACCTGATATGAGTTTTACGAGGCAAGGCTTCCAGCACCTCAGTCCCGCCATCCTGGCTGGTTTTAGGCACATAGGATACGCTTGAATAGCCTCGCACAGCGGCCTTTAGAGCTGGAGTAATCTTGCCAGAGCAAGTCAGCCAAACGAACATGATATGATTACTCAGCTCTATGGCCCGAGCAATCTCTTGCCTGATCTTTTTGATAAGCGGCCTATTACCGTAGGCGGAATCAAAGCGTGGCTGCATATCAATAATCACAAGTGTGTATCTTTTAAGTCTTGTCATTTATTTTTAGCTCTCCTGATGCGTTCAGCTTTAGCACGCTCTATACGTGCTTGTTGAGCACGCACCCGTTTAAGCTCTGCTTCTGAAAGTTTAGGCCACGGATCATTTATCAAATCACCAATACTAAAAGCATCCGCGAATCTTGTTCTACTGTATCTGATTTCATCTTATTTCTTGTACTTTCGTTTAAGCCTTGCTAGTTCTTTGAGATCCGATTTCTTAACGCGCTCTGCTTCAGCTTTACGACGTTCAGTTTCTACTGCCTTACATTCTGCCTCTACCTTGGCACGCCTTTCCTCTTCCGCCTTGACGTAACCTTCATTGAGCCTTCTTTCAGCCTCTACAAATTTAGGATTCTCCGTAGTAATCTTCCACTCTAAACATGGAGGGAAGCTTCCAGGATTAGCCTCTTGCGATCCGCTAGGCCCTTCAAGGTCTTCGATAAGATATTCGGTATCGTCATCTCTAACTTCGATGGACATTACATTGCCAAAATGAAATGAAATTCCAAGCTTATCAGCTAGATCATATAGCTTATCTACTTTCTTTGAAACCGGATGAGTGTGCCTAAGCCTAAGCCTCTCTGCAATTTGATCAGTCATCTTCTTCCTCAATCATAAGCTCGCCATGATTAGAATCATCATGCCCACAATTCCAACAGATATATCCTGAGGTAATAGTGCGACGCTTACAGCTCTTACACGCCTGGCGATAGAGACCATAACCATTAAGCACACAGATTGCATCAGACAGATCCCTTTTTAGTTCACTAATTTCCTCCCGGGAATCTTTTTCATCCTTATCTTCGAAACAAAGTTCGCCAATATCTTCGGCCAACTTGGTAATCCTTCTAGACTTCTCAATGAGAAGCGTGCTATCTACTTCATTCATCAGAAGCTCTTCGCCATATTCGATTCAATGAATCGATCCATTGCAGACTTGCTAGAGAATGCAACTACCGAATATCGAGGCGGAACAGGCCGATCTTTATCCTCAATCGCAAGAGAATAAGTGGGGACAACCCAGCCCTCTGGCAAACCGTCAGCAGACACAACCTTCAGTCCAGTCTGTCCACAGATGTATGTAACATTAATTTCACTCATTATGCAACCTCTTTCTTGAAAGCCGAACAGTGCGACACAACTGACTCAGTAAGTAGGCTCTTTGCCATCCTTTTGCAGGCCTCGCGGAAACGCATAGACAATGGCACTCGTTTCCCAGCAATACTTTCCGCCCACTGATGAATCTCAGTGAAATACGTCTTACTCAAGACCTTTGCCAGCAAATCATTGGCGTTAAGATATGTTGAAGCAACATATACTGCACGACAATTAGTGATCAAACGATACTCGGCAATTACACGAGCATCATTGCGATCAAATTTGTCGTTTGGATTGAATACGGAGTAACCATATCGAAGTATCACCCCTATCTCTCTGCCGTTTTTTCGAGCAGGAATGGCTCGATAGGCAAAGCATCCAACCGGAAATCCACGAGAGGCAACTAGATTACCATCATCGTCCTTTTTAGGTTCGCCGTTTTTATCCAGTACAACAGGGGCCTCGTCACGTACGTAAATGTATTTTGTATCTGACATGTTTCCTCTTTTATTTGTTTTTCAGACTTCCAATTAACTCTTCACACTTGCAGACTCTGTCATGATGTTCCATGGTAATTGTTGCACCATCTCGAACCTTTGGGTCTCTAGACATGGTATCAGTAGCTCTTTTTCATAGTGAGTAAAATTCATGGTGGTATGCTCTCGGCCAAGCCGATAGCCACGTCATGAAGAACCATCACAATAAATGATTCATCGTCATTCAGCTCCTTAGTAAGGAGCCTGTCTTCCTTCCAACAAGTATCACCAACAGCGTCTGTCTTTTGATGTTCGACTATCAGCTCAGTTTCACCCTCGACAGAGAAAGTCATTACGACACGAGTTGTTTCACATCCCACAGCCAATATCAAATTGCCAGACCATATGACGACAGGCTTCATTGCCCTAGCCTCCTGGTTATGTCAGCAACCAACACTTCAATTGCTTCAATCTTGTTTCGCATCCCCAGATCTCCTACAGGACTTTTCAGCCTAAGACAGGCATTGGTGATGTCATGAAGATCCATTCCAATATGTTCCCGCGACTTAATTAGAGCTGCTCGACGATCAGTTTTTCTAGTTTCTTCTTCGTACTCTTCAGAAGTTTCAGCCATGTCAATCTCCGTATGTGTCCACCAAGCTGGTAGCTCCCTGGCATTCAAGTTGTCCCGTAAACCTTGATGGGCCTCCAAAGGCACGCCATGAATGTTTCTATCGAACGCAACCTGCGGGGCACACTTGATAGTAATAACCTCCGCCTCACAATAAAAAGCAGCAGCTGCCAACATGTAAGGGGCAATTTCCATTGTAGTGGTATTGGTATTATCTACTACAACATCATGATGATATCCAAACGCTCTAGGGTCCCACATTTCCGCTCCAGGGCGATAATCAAAAATCCATTGAAATTTTCGCACACAATCTATGTAGCGTCTGAAACAATCAGCATGAGCTTCGCCAATCTTGGTCGGATCAAACTCATACTTATCCCCAACCATAAAGTAATCATCAACGGAAAATACCTTAGCATTTGGATGGCGCTTTTTGATTACCGAAGACTTTCCAGAACCAGGCAAGCCGGTGTATACAAATACTTTAGCCATTAAAAATTCTAGCCAGGTTAATTAGACGGGCTGTCTTGGTTGGCACTACTAACGATAGTAGAATTTTAGGCAGCATTGTTTTAGCTGCCTCAATTGATTTTTCCATAGCAAGACATTCATCATCAAACGTTTCTGCTGACATCCACACTCTGTGTGCTGCGTGCGCAAAAGCCCTTAGCTTTCCCTTGCCGGACCCTTGTTCTATACGCTTAACGCTAATCGTAGCCGTGCCAATATGGAGACTAAACTCTACTTCAAGTTTTTCGCCCATGAAGTTATCATCACCATCAAATGATTCAAATCTACTTAGTACTTTCATTGTCTGGTTTCCAGCTATGAGGGCCGTCCTCTTGTTGTTCAAACCGTTCAATAGCCTCAGCATCCGCAAACAGAATAACCAGGTACTCCAAGTGTTCAGAATAGTGGGTCAGCCAGCTCTGTGCTTCTTTAATCTTTTCAGAAATCACCTCAGATGGTGGCACTTCTACTACTTCATAATCAATCCCGGAGTATGCATATTTATCACTGATTTCAGCAAGAACTTCTTGAACGTCCTCATAGTCCTCAGGCAGGCTGCCAAGATAGCGCCAAGACCATTTAGTGCCGCTATAAGACCATTTGTTTTTATATTTCAGCCACATAAGTGCGCCCTGTGTTCCCCATAGCGTTCCGCAAGTGTTTTTTGTATGTCTTTGAGATACTTCCAATTCATAGAAACATGAGGCTTCTCTTTAACCCGAATGAACTCAGCAGGCGCAACCTCTGTTACCTCTGCTAATCCACCAATGTAATCATCAGAGCTTCGCACATAGATAAAGTCACCAACCTTAGGCGGCTCTTCACCTATATGAGGTTGAACATCTCTTCGGCGAGATTGTACAAACTTCTTAAGCGCCTTGCCCGCTTCTGACTTTCGCTTGCAATCAGATTCAAACCATTTGATTAGAAGCTCGCCAGCTTCGTTATTACAAAGATCGTAGATAATCATTTCTTTTGTTCCTTATCTGGACATCTGCAGATAACAAATTCACCTTCAATAACAAGTTTGTGGTCTTTGTTCATACAGGCCATGTGAATGAGCTTGTCTTTTTTGACCACCGCTTCTACACATGGCCCTTCCCATTTTTCTTTTCGTTCCTTAGCTCTCATCTCACGATAGGCTGGGCTTAATTCACAGCCAACAAGGGTGATTACCAATATAATTATAAGCCATTTCATTTCTTTTCCACATCTCAATCTGATATTATATAATCAACCCATTTCAAGGACAAGTCTTGCCGCCTTATTCTTGCGGAAAGCTTCTACAATTTCTTTCTCAGACTTGGCAATGTGTTCACCCATGCACTCCTTCAAAGCATGAAGGGTCGATGTAAACTCTGCCCTTTCGACAGAGCGAGGTTCACTTGCTTGAATCTTGTTGAGAAGCTTTGCAGGCTGAAAAGAAAAATGCGTGATTAGAACTGCATATTCCTGTGTGATTTCCACTGTACTATTCCTTATACAGGTGATCCCAAGCCCACCCAGCAATGTGCCAACCAACGAACGCGCTCAGAAAAATGTTGAATGGCCAAAGAAACTCAATCATTCCCAAAAGGAAGCCAATCCCGAAAACAACCAGGGCAATGACCAACCATATTATTATATTCTTCATCTTCTCACTCTTCCGCTTTAGCTTTAACGAGGGCTCTTCTTACTCGAATAACCCTCGATCTATGAGGCTCACACTCTTTTCCCCAGATGTTAATGCAAACCTCGTCCTTCTTAACGCCACAGTAAGAACATGGTATCGTTACCACCTGTTCTTTTGTTGGTTCCATTGCCTTATAATGCCTTAAGCTGAAGGACAGATGCCTGCAGCTGGGCAAACATGTCAGCAAGATCCTTCTTAGGAGCATCGGGAGTAGAGATATCAATCGTATTACCATTGATCTTCTTCTCAACCAAAGCATGAACCTTGCTAGCATACTCGTTCTTGTATTTGCTAGCATCATATGCCTCAGACGTCATTACATCGATTAATTGACCAGCCATATCAATCATGGGCTCAGATATAGAAGTGGTGCCAGCAACTCCCATTTCACTGAAGTCACGGATCTCATCCGAATAGAACAACTGTTGAAGCAGCAATCCATTCACACCATCTTTATCGTAGGGACGAATGGCAACCAGCTGAACCCTACCACGTACGGTCCACTGTGCAAGTGCTACAACGTTTTTCTGGCTCATGATGTGAGCGAATAGAGAATAGCCCTGCTCACCAGCATCATCCGGTCCAAGGTAATAAGTCTTTTCCACAGAGAGATTCGACAAAGCTTCCGCCTTGACAAACTCTTTAATCTCAAGAGCCTTCGAAGGATCTTTCGGAGCCAGAGAATCAAGCTCAGCATCGGTAATTTCTACCGACTTACCAGGCTTACCCTTCTTTCCTTTGATGTATTCAAAGCCACGCTTGAAAGGTCGCTCAACAACATCGCCAGTTTTCATACTAACATACTGCTGTTTAACCCTATTTAGGTCGTCAGTAAGCTGACAGAAACTAACCTTCTTTGATTGGGCAGCCGTGTAAACCTTTACAGGAATTGTCATCAGCCCCGCTGTAATTGCTGTAGAATTAATTGCTCTCATTTGTTTTTCTTTCTACACATTTTTTATGTGTTCGTTTGAATTCTCGCCACCATTTCCACTTAGTGAAATGGCGTCCATTCACAAACCAATGACTAAGAAACATATAGATTGACATACCGCCACAACGATGGCATTCTGCTTTAGTCATTGCTTCGTTTCTGGTTATCCATGGCGCTCTTTGTCTTGACATATGCCGCACCGTTCAAATCTTTTTAGGACATTGATGGTAGCGATCAACCTACTGGTCACAGGCGTTTCAGTTATTGGAATGAATGATCCAAGTCGTGACCAATCTGAATCGATTCTTATCACAAGTTTTTCTGTTTTTAGAAGAAGGGCTTGAAGAACAGACAGCTCGATTGGCTCAAGAAGTTTTCGCAGTTCAGCGTTTTCTTCTTCTCTTTTTCTGTATCTCTTCAAGCCCATCTTCGTTTTACCCCAGCAATTTACCAGCGACAGCAACCAGGAACAAAACGCCACAAACCGTGGCAATGAACCCGGCGAAGACAGTCCAGCCAAGGCCAGAAATCATCGAACCAGCTGCGTTTTGGGTTGAAGTTTTCAGATCTTTTCCTTGAGCAAGAGAGCTTGCAAGATCAATTCCTCCGTTCAGCCGCTTCATGCGACTAACCTGAGAGAAGATCATATATGCGCCGGACACAATTGTCAAGGCCAACCAGACAAACATTCCACTTATAATCAAATCCATGTTATCTCCTTGTTATCTCCTTAAGCAGCTAGATAATCCGACAGGGGAAACAATACTGTTTGAGTGCTAGGCTTAGCGGGCTTAAAAATCTTAGTCGCATCAGGGCGCAGACCAACATTGCGCATAGCCTTGCGCATCAGCTTCACCACAAGGTGATTAAGCCACTTAGGGGCTTTCGGATATTTTTCCTCAGCCATAGTTGCACTAGATACGTTGCCCAGAAATCTCCTGATTTTTTGCTCCCGATTGTTAAACTCTCGCCACCCATTGAGATTATGTTTACTGCGAAACTCCCAGATATATTCACGCAACTTACTAGACGCTCCAAACGCTCCAAGCGCAGACCTTAGGCTCAGCCTTCCAAGCCTATCGATCAAAATGTTTATACCTTTTGCCTCAGTTTCAGTTAGGTCGAGGCTCTTCATCTTCTCAAGGTATCTTTTGACAATGAAGATGCGGACAGCTCGCCACAATTTTTCACGGTCTTTTAGGCCAAGACCAGAGCAAGAGCTTTTCAAGAGGTTATAAACGACCCAATCGTGCTCAAACTCGCTTTGTTCGAACCAATTTTTGCGAGTAACCTTTTTCCCGGTAAAGGCTGTTGCTACTAAAACACAACCACCTAGACAGCCATGTATCCAAAAAGACAGATCGCTGAAGCTCACTGTATCATTGCCGCTGCAGATTTCTTTTTTTACTTTGTCTGTTACTTTTATGTAAGCCATAATTTATCCTCTAGGTAGCCAAAGTGTGAGAAAGATCAGTGCTTCCAACCTTAGCGGGCTTATAAAGCTTAGTCGCATCAGGCGACAGACCAATGTTGCGCATAGCTTTACGGGCCAATGATACAACCTTTGTCAGCTAGGGGTTTGAGTAGATCAATAAAAGGTTTGAGCTTCTCTAGAACAATCTCGTCGTACATCTCACGAGTCGTGTCATGTAGCCCATAACCACCCTTAGCACTGACTAAAGCAGCTCTTTCACTAGGAGAAGGA
>LAZR01001506.1_pt1 | contig 14730 bp, 18 predicted proteins | sample 329461 | NCBI WGS metagenome assembly LAZR01 (sample SAMN03002196, study PRJNA259156) | marine sediment metagenome | biome: sea floor; feature: Hydrothermal impacted sediments; material: marine sediment; isolation source: Loki non-amplified sample from Loki's castle hydrothermal vent sediment ...
ACAAGCTGCCCCCTGACCAAGCCGAAGCAATTGAAGCCTATCTGGGACAGTTAAGCAGCGATTGGAAACATAATGAAACACAATTCAATGCCCAATACCTTTTGGATAAGGCAGAGGATTGGTTTAAGGCGCAAGCCATGCAGGTAATCATGGATAACGCGCAGGTGAAGCTCATAGAAGGGGACGTACAAGGTGCCCATGAGTGCCTCATCCGGCCCTCACTACCCGAACGGGTTAAAACTAAAGGTATTGACCCCCTAATGGATGAGAGCGCCTTAGAAACGGCCTTTGACGTTGACGGTGATACACTATTTACTATGCCCGGTGAACTCGGCACTTTCCTTGGCCCCATAAGCCGGGGTGACTTCATTAGTATCATGGCACCGGAAAAGCGAGGCAAGTCGTTTTGGTTAATGGAGATAGCTGAACGGGCACGGTGGGCACGATGCAATGTAGTGCGTTTTGTTGTAGGCGATATGTCCGAGGCCCAAACCCTTCGGAGGGATATAAGTTACCATACCCGGAAAACCTTTGACCGGAGGAAAGTAGGGAAGGAAGTACTGTACCCCGTTATGGATTGCTTCCATAATCAAATTGATGATTGCGACCTTGATGAACGGGTAAACCCAGAAGGTGAAGCGGTATTACAACAAGAAGGGGGGGAGGGGTGGGTTAAGAGTTCCATCAAAGAAAGTCCTGACCACGTCCCTTGCACTTATTGTAAAAAGAACGATAGGTATAAATACCGTGGTGCAGTGTGGCATAAGTTAATTACATTAGAGGGCGTAACAGAAAGTGATGTTAGAAAACATAGGGAACGTATGTCACCACGTCTATCAGGGATAAAATATAAACTTGTCGTGGTCTCTTCTGCTTCACCTGGTTCTATCCTAACCCAATTAGACATATGGGAAGCAGAAGAAGGTTTCGTGCCCGACTTAATTGTACTAGATTTTGTAGACAAGCTTTCCCCAGACCATGGGGGCGATAGGGACTTCCGTCACCAAGAGGATAGCAAGTGGGCAGCATTAAGGATCTTAGCTCTAGACAGATATTGTGCTGTAATTACTGCAACACAAAGTGACGCGCAAAGCTATAAAAGTACACAAGTAAGGGAACAAAACTTTACCGAGCACAAAGGCAAGTATGCCCACGTAACGGCTATTTGGACGCTTAACCAAACCCCCGCTGAAAAGCGAGACAAGGTGATAAGGATAGGACGGATGTTTGTAAGGGAGGACGACTATGATGTAAACAAGACTTGCATGGTATTGGAATGCCGTGATATTGGACGACCTTATTTAAACAGCTACAGAACATAAGGAGAAAACTATGAGAAGGGTATGTAACTGCTTAGAATGGGGAACAAGTCGTGAATGTCAAAGAGACGAAGCTGGGGCAGGTAGTCATGGGGAGTTCTGCCCATATTGTGGTACCAGGCTGTTCGTTGATACTGAGGGGGCATAAATTGCCTTTAGATAAACCACTTTGACAGTATAATTAAATATGAGGAGGTTAGGTGATGGAAACAAAGCGTAAAAAGAAAAAGCTAAAACACACACAAGGGCCGACTCGTAAGGAGCTAAAGGTCTTAGCAAGGGAAATGAATAAGGAAATGGAACTCGTGCCCCTCATCGACACGAGAGCAGAGCCTGATACCATGATAAAAGGGATTATGAAAGAGGCTCACGAAATACTACCCACCGATAAGTACAGTAAAGAAGCATTAAGGTCAATGAGGGCTTTGGGCATTGCCCTGCCCTCACAGCGGGATAGCGATGGCGTCCCGTTAAAGAAAACTGTTTCGGTAGCATTGAAGGAGGAAGGCGACATGGCGAACAAGAAGAAGAAAAAGAAGAAGAAGAAGGTGAAGAAGCAGGCCGCAGAGAAGAGCACTGTTAAGAAGGAAGAAGTAGAGAAGAGTGCCTATGGCCACCGGGCTGGCAGCAGCCGCGCCGCAATAGACGATGTCCTTGTCAACAGCGAAGGCTCCACGCTCAAGGCAATAGCGAAGAAGGCGGGGGTGGAGGTAAAAAGGCTGAAGCGGTACTTCATATACCTCGCCAACGAGAAGAGCGTCCGGGTCATTGTGGACGAAGATACAGAGAAGGTAACATCCATAAAGACCGGCAAGTCCGGGGCTGCTTCTACCAAGAAAACCCCGAAGAAGGCTGAGACCACGGAGAAGAAGAAAAAGAAGAAAAAGAAGAAGAAGAAGAAAAAGAAGTAACAGTATCGGAAGAGATCGAACATGTCGGCCCCAAAGGTATGAAAACCTATGGGGTCGACATATATCTAACATTTAACACCCCATAAGGAGAGCAGTGCCATGGAACAAAAAAAGAAGAAGAAGAAGGAAGTGAAGAAGCAGCAGGGCGAAGCAAACTCCAAGGAACTATTGGAGTTGCTAGGAGGAGTACACCTTAACGGGACCATTGATGAGTGTGTGCTCCAAATTGAAAATGGCAAAGGTAGTATACAAGCAGTGGATATGTCCAACAGCTTATGTGTTTGCTGTGAAGGCACCGTTGAAGGCTTGGAAGAAGGTCGTCACGGTTTAATAAACATAGGCACTATCTGTAAATTCTTAGATGGGGTTGGGGACGATGACAAGGTGAAGCTATCCATCCGAGATGGGAAACAGTTGTCCCTCAAAGCAAACAAATCAGAAATACGAACCACACTCCTGTCTCCTGATGAGATACCCACTGCGGTTTCCAAAAGCGGTATTAAGAAAAAGCTGTTGGAGCAAGCAGAAGGTTCTTTCGCCATAACACTCGCTTCGATTAAAGAGGTGGTCTACTGTCATAGTTTAGTACCAGTTAACAGCGCTGTGTTCTATGAAAACAGGGGATGGCTATTCGCAAGGAGCCCAGAGGGCGACCAAGAATTCAATGTGCGGTTGGGTAAGGCCGACAATATAGGGCCAGAAACATCTGTTGAGGTCTATACGACATACCTCATCCCAATACTGAAATACTTACTCCAACAGCAAGAGGGCGATGAGAAGATATTGGTATACATGAACAATGGCAAGCCACTCATTATTTCTTACAGGAATAATCTGTGGGCCATAACCCCAATAGCGAGTTGATTATGGGTAAGGGTATAGGCGACTTCATTGGTGGAGGGGGAAGCAGTAATGTTGAGAAGTTTGAGAAGGCCAGCAAAGGGGAGCCAAAGAAGAAGGTAAGGAAACTAGAAATGGCTTTACTAAAGCCAGAGGTGCTGCCTCCACACGTGGGTAAAAGGGCCACAGCCGATACTGTATCTGATAGGACCGTTATGCTGGTTTTTAAAACTACAGATGAGGTCGAATTATTCGCAAAGTATTTCAAAGTGAGCACCTATGTAACAAAAAATGTATCTGTCCAAGGCATGAAATTAATGTCCGCCCTTTTAAAAGAAATGGAAGCACATAACATACGGTTCAATAAAAAGAAAGGTAAGATAGCATATAGGAAAGGGCTGACGTCATGAGCGAACTAAACTCTACTGTAATAAAGGAAGCCAAAAGATGGATGCTGGAAAACAAGGGTACTTCCATAAAAGAAGATACGGGATTTTATTGCTCACCAAGAATATCCAGCGAAATAGTTGACTGTTCTATGCCCATGACATTTGACCATTATAACTTCTGTTCGTTGGGTTGCATTTACTGTTTCGCATACGTCTTTAAGAGCAACAATCCTTCAGTAAAGGAACAAGTGGGACTTCAACCAGTTAATTGGAAAAAACAAATAGCAGCTATGGAAGGCAAAACCAAAAGGGGGAGAGGCAGTCTTTTTTACAAGCACTTTTATGAGAAAAGGTTCTTATTACATTGGGGAGGGCTTGCCGACCCGTTCTGCAATTTCGAAAGCAAGAATAGTGTGGGGTTAAAACTCATACGTGCCCTTGGGCATAACAGCTACCCCACACTCTTTAGCTTTAAGGGCGACACCATATTTAAAGCACCTTACATAAAGACGTTCGAACATTATGCACACCAACAGAACTTTGCTTTCCAAATAAGCATCATTACTAATAGTGACGAGCTATCCCAAAAGGTAGAGATCGGTGTGCCCAATACCTCTCGGCGTTTGGAGGCTATGAAGCTCTTATCAGATATGGGGTACTACACTATCCTACGATTGAGGCCGTTCATTATAGGGGTGAGCGAGGAGGGCCTTGACGAGCTACTGGATAGGAGTTACCGGGCCGGAGCGCGGGGGGTGAGTATGGAGTTCTTTGCAATGGACTCCCGTGCTAATTTAGGTATGAGGAAAAGGCATGAATGGTTAGCACAGATAATTGGTGTGGACAACCTTGAAGAATACTTTAGAATATTAAGCCCGAGCGAGCGCGGAGGCTATATGAGGTTGAACAGATTGGTCAAAGAAGCATACGTTCGACAAGTATACGAATTTTGCATTAAGCATGGCATGGTGTTCGCCTGTAGTGACCCCGACTTTAAGGAACTGAATACCAGTGGGTCCTGTTGCGCTATGCCTGATAATTTCGAGAAGAACCCGGAACTCCAAAACTGGACACGTTCACAACTTACTTATCATGTCAAGGAAGCAAGGAAAGCATATCATAAAAATGGCGAACTGCGTGACTTCTACTTCGGGGAAGTCTATGGTAACGAAAGTTATCTAGACGAAGTCGGTTTTGCTAGCGACCATGTTAGCACAGTAGGTGAACCCACCGCTATTGTAAATATTAGGACTCAACGGAACATACTCCAAGACAAATGGAATAACCTCAGGAGTCCTGCAAACCCCAGGAACTATTTGCACGGCAAAGTTATGCCAATAAGTACATTGGATAAGGAAGGCAACCTAGTTTATCGTTACAACCCATCTGAGTACGAAGGCAGGTGGGTTAAAGAAGGTGTGGACTTAACAAAGTAAGGGGGGTTATTAAAAATGATTTGTAAAGAATGTGGATGCTGGCATAAAGATGATACTGAATGTGCTCATTCATTTGTCTGGATGGTATGTGAGGGTTGTGGTGAAAAAGATGCAGTGCCACCTGATGTTCCTATGACTGTAGTTAGTGGAGGAACATTTTGTGGTCAATGTAATAGCGAAGAATGGCGGTTTGAAAATCCTACTGAGGATGAGATAAAAGAACGAAACAGTAAGGGAGGCTCTCATGGCCAGTAAGATAGGTATCTACATAAACTCATCTAAAAGGGAAAAGATAGTTAAGACAATAAACCAAATGCCTGAGCGCTGGAAAAAGTTTGTATACATAGCCGTGCCTCATGACCAAGTGCGCAGGTATAAGTATTATATGAAGTACTGGAACATATTAAGCATACCCAAAACAGTCCCCAGATTCCTATCACCACAACGGCAATGGGTTACCGAAAACGCAAAGGAAAGGTTTGTGTTCCTAATGGACGACGATTTAGACTTCCTTGTCCGGGATGAAGCCTACAAGCTAAAGAAATGTGAGCCGAGTGATATGGACGCTATGCTCGCACAGGTCTTATACGGCCTTCAAGACGACCAAATCCCCTTAATAGGTATTAGCACGCGGCTGGGTAATAATCGTGTTACAGACGACTACACCGACATCACAAGAGTAACAAGGTGCTATGCCCTAGACAAAAGGGTCTTCGACAAGGTTGGGGCTAGATTTGACCCACATCCAGACCCCAGTTGCGGGATGCAAGACTTTCACCTCACGTTGTGTTGGTTGAACGCGGGATACCCGAACCGCGTTTACTACAATTATGCACAAGTAGACAGCGGGAGCAATGCTAGTGGCGGTTGCTCGGAATATAGAGATAGTGAAGTAATGAAAAGAACGGTTAAATGGATGGTGGCAAACCATCCAGAAGTGAGAAGTGTGGTTAAAACTACAAAAGGTGGTTGGGATGGGATGGAGAAAAACGAAGCAGGTGAAAATGTAAGGACTGATGTAATAGTGCAATGGAAGAAGGCTTATCATCCTAATAATCGCTCAGATGGTATAGCCGGGTTCTTAAAATGAGTTGGCAACCATACAATATAAAAATGGAACTTGTAGAAGGCTGTAATAGGGCCTGTACATTTTGTGGGATACATGCAATTGGAAACCCTAAGACAAAGAAGTTCGTAGAGATCAGCCTAGTCGCTAGCATAATAAAATCATTAAGGTATTGGCTTGGGGAGGAGAAGAAAATTAGAATAGAGTTTGCTGGGCATGGAGAACCTACCTTGCATCCAAAGCTTTATCAAATAATAAGGATGTTCCGTGAGGGCCTGCCTAAAGCACAGTTACAACTTACGACAAATGGATATGCTCTACTAAAGCATGGCCCAAATGCAGGGGATAAGTTATTCCAAATGGGTTTAAACATTTTAATGGTAGACATGTATACTAAACAAGAAGAACTCCTTGAAGTATGTAAAGGAGTGTCTGCAAACTTAGAAGAATATTATGAGAAAGGTTCTATAAACCCTTACTATTATAATGGGTATGAATTTGCAACTGTCCTGATTGTTGACGATTTATCTACAAGCAATAAAAAGAAAATACAACGGGTAATTTTAAACTCAGCAGGGAATGGCAACTTCACTCTACTAAAGAAGTTTGGTGTCTACCCTTTACGTCATCCTTTACAAAAGAAATGCTTCCGGCCCTTTAGAGATTTAACCATAGCATATAATGGGGATATCCTTATATGTTGTTTAGACTACCGACATGAGTTCGTTGCCGGAAAGTTCAAAGGAGATAGGAATGGCTTAAAGGAAATATGGGAGGGGAAAGCCTTTAATGCTGTGAGGTGGCTGCTACAAACTAAGCAAAGGGTATTTAGACCTTGTTATAAATGCGATTACAACGGTGGTTTCCGGCTCGGGCTGCTCCCAAAGGTGGATAACCCCTTTGGTAGTTCTCAAAAGGGGTTGCTATCATATTTACAATACCATTTTAAAAGTACAAGTAGACACCAACACCCGAACGCTGAAAATGAACCGTTCTTATACGAACAAAAGGGCATAAAGGAGTATCTATAATGTCAGGGTTTTTCTTCCCAACTAAAAACGCTGGGGCCGGGGTTATTAAAAGGCTCAACCCAAGGAACACTTGCCCCTGTGCGCTTAGTAAAGGAGTACGCTCACCACGTATGAAGCCCACCGGGCAGGGGCATAAGGGTATATTATGGATTGCCGAGGCTCCTGGTAAGGCTGAGGACGCTGAGGGCATACAATTAATAGGTGAGGCTGGTCAAAGGTTACGGGTTGTATTAGAAAAGTTTGATATAGACTTAGACCGGGATTGCAGGAAAACAAATGCGGTTAATTGTCGTCCACCTAAAAATCGCACACCGAAGGCACAGGAAATAAATGCTTGCCGTGATAGGGTGTGGCAAGAAATACGAAGTTATAAACCCAAGTTGATATTCTTACTGGGCAACGCTGCTATTGAAAGCTTCCTTGCCCACCGATGGAAGAAGAACCTTGGTGGCGTTACAAAATGGAGGGGCTGGGCTATACCAGACCAAGAAACCGGGTGTTGGGTCATGGCTACCTTTCATCCCTCGTATGTTATGAGGCAGGAGAATGCAAAACATAAGGCCACTACTGTGCTATGGGAACAGGACATATCAAAGGGCTTGGCGTTATTAGACAAACCCTTTCCCGATTACGGGCAAGAAGATAAAAAAATAAATGTATTGACAACTGAAGAACAGATCATAACAGAACTAAAGAAGATATATCGAACAAAGCCAAAGTTAATAACATATGATTACGAAGCCACAGGGTTAAAACCTCATCGAAAGAAACAAAAGATAATATGTGCATCTATAGCTACTAACCCAGACAGTGCAATATCTTTTCTTTTGGAAGGAGCTAGGTCAAAGAAGCTGTTCCGTGCGATAATGGGTGAGAAAAGAATTAGGAAGGTTGCGCACGGTCTAAAATTTGAGGATACTTGGACAGTAGAAAAGGGGTTGGGCCCTGTAAGGGGTTGGAAATCGTGCACAATGACAAACCAACACATACTAGATGAAAGGTCTGGGACTTCTGGTTTAAAATTCCAGGTCTATGTTCGATATGGTCTTGTAGATTATGCTAGTCACCTAGATAGTTTTATGAAAGGTAAAAAAACAGGGGAAGCAGATAAAGGAGGTAACGCATTAAACAGACTTGATGAAGCACCTATAGAAGAAACCATGCTCTATTGTGGCATGGACTCCATGTTCGATTTTAGATTATATTTGGAACAAGAAAAGGAATTTGAAAAAGAACCGGGCCTGAGAGAAGCTTCAAAACTATTCCATAACGGACTTATTACTTTAGGTGAAGTAGAAAGGAATGGCATAAGAACAAATGCAAAATACTGCAAAGAAAAAGAAGGGCATATTCGAGAGAGAGTTATCCCTCATTTGTACTCTAAATTTAAGGCTAGTGAATTAGGCAAGGCGTGGGGTAAAGAATTTGGTAACAATATGAGTATTACAAAAGACAACCAACTTAGAAAAGTATTATTTGAAGTCATGGGATTTGAAGCCATTCTGTTTACAGATACGGGTGCGGCTAAAGTAAGCAAGGAAGCATTGGGTCAAATACATTGCGCTGGTCTTGAAGAGTATACCAAAATTACGCAACTGACCTCAGCAGCAGATTTCTTAAAAGGATTCCAAAGAGAAACCATAAGGGGCCGGATGCACCCGTTCTTCAATTTAAATATGGCAGCATCTTTCCGTTCCAGTTCCTCACTACCTAATTTTCAAAACAATCCGATAAGGGACAAAGACATGAAGCAGATTGTAAGGACAGCTATTATACCCAGCCCCGGTCGACAAATCCTAGAAGTAGACCATAAAGGTATAGAGGTTAAGGTAAGTTGCTGCGTACACCACGACCCCCAAATGATTAAATATGAAACCGACCCCTCTACCGATATGCATAGGGATAGTGCATGTGACATCTACATGCTTACAGCAAAAGAGGTAAGCCCTGACACCCGGTACAGCGCAAAGAACGGCTGGATATTCCCCCAGTTCTATGGTGATTGGTATGAGAGTTGTGCAAAGGCGCTATGGTATAATATAAAGGAGTTAAAGTTGAAGACCGTTTCTGGTATGCCCCTGATGCAACACTTACGAGAGCAGGGCATACGAGACTTTTCAAAATTCGTTGACCACTTAGAAGATGTAGAGTACGAATTTTGGGGAGTAAGGTTTAAAGAATACACGCGGTGGAAAAAGCGACATCTTAAAGAGTATATGAGAAAGGGTTGGTTCGACCTCCTCACTGGCTTCAGGTGCGGTGGGGTACTAAGTAGAAACCAGGTCCTTAACCGTCCGATACAAGGCCCCGCGTTCCATTGCCTGTTATGGGGGATGATTGAGATCAACCATATGTTAAGACGTGAGGGGTTTGATACCTTTATTATTGGTCAAATTCATGATTCCATTATATTTGATGCGGTGCCGGATGAGGTATCTGAACTATTGCCTAGAGTGAGCAAGATTATGTGCGAGGACATAAGAGAGGTGTGGCCTTGGATTATATTACCTCTACAACTTGATGCCGAAATAACTCCTATTAACCAGCCGTGGTGGACGAAGGAGAAGATAAAGATATGAATAAGGAAGACTCACTTCGCAGGAACCCCAATAGAATTAAAGTGGGCCAGTACGTGCGTACTACCAAGGCTTTTAGAGATAAAATGGGGAAGCATTTGACGGGAAAGGTAATAGCAGTAGTAAGGACAGCGAAAGAAGATTTGGCAACTGTTACATATGATAAACCAACTAGACCACGTAAAGATTCGTTTTCATGCGGGAGTCTATCAGCTCATTTCCTTATACAAAGAAGGAAGAAGGATTTACCAGAGGTCACCTCATGACTACTTTCATATATGCCCTCATGGGCTTCCTCATATTTTTCACCGCTTGCTATCTATTGCATCCGGTTGATGATGAGGATACAGGGATATGTAATCAATGCAAGACAGAAGAGTGTATGCCAGATTGCGAACATCATGAATGGAGGACAGGATGACCAACGATAGCAAACAAATATTCGCCAAGCTCAAGCCGATGGTGGAGGCAAGTATTAACGGATGCAAAAAGTGTGGGGGGAGTGGTAAGGTTCCGGCATGGCCTGAAAATTATCAGGTTGATGTGCTACGAGGCAGGGAGATTCCTGAGTGTCCTCATTGTGGCAGACCTTTTATATTCCATTCAGCAGGTAGAACAGCCGCGCCACAAGGTATATGCATGGTAGATTGCGTTATCCCCTGCCCCACCTGCGCGAAATGGCGTGCGATGGTTAAGGTGGTGTGCTGGCATGAACCACCGACAAAAGAAATGCGGGAAAGCTGGCCTTTTGGCCCCAACCCCATCCCATCTTGTCCTATATGTGGATTAAACTTATCAGGACATAGATGCCCCGACCTCACTACTTCGAGGCGCGGAGGCCGCTTGCTACTCGTGGCAATGATGGATGGCATGGGGTTGCTCGATGATTTTCTGAAATGGCATAGTCACCAACCATATTTTAGGCAAGAATTACTTGACGGCAAATATCTCGTGCCCGCAGTTAAGAAATTCCTTGAGGGGAGGGGTTGTTGATATGGGGTTCGTGAAAGAAACCTTTTTGTACTGTGATATATGCGGTAATAATTACGGTGCTGATAATAGGAGTGAGGGCTTGGGCGTTGCAAGGCTTAGATCATTACCAGAATGGCATTATATCAAAGGTAAAGATATTTGTGATGAATGTTTTCAAGCAGGCAAGCATACCTGGAATGGAGGAAGGGATGACAGATAACGGGCGTATATCAAAGTGGATAGGGGAGTGTAGGCATGAGCCTAAACATGACCCACATGATGGCTGGCATTGTGATAAGTGCGAAATGGGATTTGAGAGCAAGCCTACCAACATTAAGTATTATTCCGACCCCGCCGCATGGACTCCCGCACTCTACAAGGCGATTGAGGATGCGGGGCTGAAAGTATCTTTTACTATCGGCCTGCTTATTCAACTAGGCATTACAACGGAAGCCGCAGAGAAACTCCGAGTGCTTGAGGATGCCGAAAAAAGACATGAGTGCTCAAAGCTTGGGTTAGCCTTGTTCGATATATTTGACATACTTCAAGCAGCAACCCCCGCACAGCAATCAGCCGCCCTCTCACGGGCATTACAGGAACAGGAGGACGCATGAGAACGATAGCGGTTGAAGTGCCGGATATTTGTAGTGAACATTGCCCACTTTCTTGGATATGGAGTAGCGATAGGCGTGCTGAAGCATGGACATGTTTTTATCGAGGTGGCGATACGTTCAATACAGATGATAGTTACAAGCCCACCAAGCCATGCCGGGACGCGGAGGTAACACATGAGCGATAAAATCTTATACGGACTTTGGGATGTACAAGACAAGCTTTGGCTTGGCACTGATGAATGTGGAGAGCAACAGATTCTCTTATATACTGATTATACACTTGCCCGAGCCGCCGCAGCAATAGCGGCTAAGATGATGGGTCTGTGTATATTGAGGATACGGGTTAAAGAGTTTAAGGATACCGGATTGCTCCGTAAACGTGACGAAGTAGATGTGGTTATGGACCACTTGAGCGTGGTTAAACATTTCGAAGAGGGAGGGATATAAGTTATGAAAGAGATTTTACATATTATAACAAAAGTAAACCCTGATGGTCTTATTTTACAAGAGCTAAAGGAATATGGTACTCATTTACAAGAAGGGGAGCGTGTACTTATGCGTTCAATTATAGACACTCGTGAGGAACAGGTACGCAAAGCTTTAATTGAATTAGGGTGGACGCCACCGCAAGAGGAGGGAACATAATGTCCCTGTATAGAAAACACAGACCAATGGCTTTAAGAACATTCATGGGTAACGATGCCACGGTGGCTACACTAACTGGTCTACTAGACAAACCCTCACGTCCGCACTTTTTAATGTTCACCGGGCCAACGGGTTGCGGTAAGACCACGCTGGCACGCATAGTGGCCAAGGAACTGAAATGCAGTGCAGTAGATTTGCAAGAACTTAACGTGGCTGACTTCCGTGGCATAGATACCTCTAGGGATATAATTGCTAGAGCAAGGCTACTGCCTGTTGGTGGCGATGTTAAGGTATGGATATTTAATGAGTGCCACATGCTTACCAAAGAAGCCCAGAACGCCTTACTCGTGGTATTAGAGGACACCCCGGCTCACGTTTATTTTCTATTTACCACCACCGACCCTCAGAAGCTAATCCCCGCTATAAGAAACCGGGCCACTGCGTTAGGTGTCACGTTATTAAAAGATGATGCAATCACAACGCTCCTAGAAAGGGTCTGTAAACGCGAGCGCGTTACCAACTTATCTGATACACTCAAGGGGCTCATAGTTGAGTACAGCCTCGGTAGCCCGCGCATGGCCCTTATCCTACTAGAAAAGGCCATAGGGGCTGAGGAAGGAACTGGGGAAGAGGGCATAAAACAGATAATACAAGAAAGAGCTGAAGCAATTAAGTTATGCCGAGCACTTCTTAAGAAAGAACCATGGGGCAGGGTTGCAATCATACTAAAGAATCTAGATGAAGACCCCGAGCGCATAAGACGGGCTGTGATAGGTTACATGCGTTCTACTTTATTGGGTTCTAAAAAAGAGAACTCCCAAGCCTTTCTTATCGCCGACATATTTGCCCGCGCTCCCTTCTACGAACTAGGCCGTGACGCCTTAATACTAGCGTGCTATGAGGCCGTATATGGGTAATATATGGGTAAAGTATAATTAATAAAAGGAGGTATTTATAATATGAGAAGAAGGGATGAGGGTAATAATGATTACGAGCGGGACGTGCGTATTGACCCGCTCTCGCTTGATGTTGAATGGCTTGACCAACCAAGACGTTATCAGAAGTACAGCGATTTACTGGCTGCTGCGAAACGTGTTCTTGGTATATGCAAAAGTGCGTCAGAACTTGTTAAAGCAGAAACCGCTTTAAAGATTAGAAAAGATTTGATGCGGGGGAAAACAAAAGAGTACGATCTGCATAAAGACATAAAGATTAATAATGACATCATAAACAACCTTGTCACGACACATAAAGATGTGAAGGCAGCAGAACAAGAATCCACTGATGCCTATTACCAAGTCGATGTATTAGTAGGAGCAGTAAGAGCGATGGATATAAGGAAGGCCGCTCTTGAGAATCTTGTCCGCCTTGGCTTGGGCGGTTACTTTGCCATGCCAACGGAGCCAAGAGACATACAACAACAATATAGGTCATGGGAGGAGGTAAACAAACAAGGCCATTTGACTAGACTAAAGACTGCTAAACAAAGCAGAGAAACCACTGGAAAGAAAAAGAGGAGGCGTAAGTAATTATGGCACAAGCAAAGAAGAAAGTGAAAAAGAAAGTCAAGAGGGGTGCCCCGACAGCAAGACGGGGTGGTGGTAACAGACGTGAGCAGGTAAGGCAGAAGATGCGCGAGAGCGAAGAGACCCGCACAAGGCGGGGAAGCAATACCGTGATTTTGCCTGACGGGATTGAGCGCTTTGAGGCATCGAAGCGGATGGAACTCGCCATAGTCCCCTATAAGGTGTCGGTAGAAAACCATCCCGACCAAGTCAATATGGGTGACAAGTGGTACAGAAAACCCTTCAAGATACACCGCAACGTGGGTATTGAAAACAAGACCATTGTCTGCCCTAAGAGCTTTGGTCTCGCCTGTCCCATATGTGAAGAAGTGTCACGTATTTACAAAAAAGCTAAGGACGCTGGTGAAAAAGAGGCGAAAAGGTTGAGGGCAGAGGCCTCGGCCCTCGGCGCCAAAGATCGTGACCTCTTCAACGTCTATTTCCCAGACAAAGAGGAAGAAGGCGTGATGGTGTGGGACGTCAGTTACCACAACTTTAGCAAGAAACTGAACGCTGAACTTACTGACGAAAAGGCTGACGAGGACTGGTACTGTTTCTGGCTTGAGAAGGATGGCTATACCTTAAAGGTGAGGATGGCCGAGGAGACCTTGGGCGAGAACACGTTCCTCAAGGCTGACCGCATAGACTTTGAGGAACGCAAGGGCAGCATCCCCAAGGCTATACTGGAACAAGCCGTTGACCTCGACACCTGTCTCCGGGTGATGTCCTACGATGAGATCGAGAACCTTTACTTAGGCGCTGGGGATGCTGGCGTTCCTGATGAACACAGCACTGTGGAACCGTTTGGTGACCAGGACCAGCCCGAATGCTTTGGTAAAGAGTTCGATGACTATGAAGACTGTGCCGAGTGCGCTTCTGCCAAAGCCTGTGAAGGCGGGGGCGAAGAAGAAGTTGGTGAAGAACAGCCCGAATGCTTCGGTAAGGAATACGATGACTACGAAGACTGTTCTTCTTGTGAGCACGCCAAAGCCTGTGAAGGTGGTGGTGAGGCAGAAGCGAAAGAAGAAAAACCTGAGTGCTTTGGCAAGGAATTCGATGCCTATGAGGACTGCGCGGATTGTTCTTTTGCCAAAGCTTGTAAAGGTGGGGGCGAAGAAGGAGCTGGTGAAGAAGAAGCTGGTGAAGAACAGCCTGAGTGCTTCGGTAAAGAGTTCGATGCCTATGAGGACTGTGCTTCTTGTGGGCACGCCAAAGCCTGTGAAGGTGGTGGTGAGGACGCCAGCGAAGCAGAGGTTGAGGAGAAAGAAGAACAGCCTGAGTGCTTCAGTAAGGAATTCGGTGTGTATGAGGACTGTACAGATTGTTCTTTTGCCAAGGCTTGTGAGGGTGGAGACGAAGACCTCGG